>MDTD01014766.1_pt1 | contig 17910 bp, 15 predicted proteins | sample 811221 | NCBI WGS metagenome assembly MDTD01 (sample SAMN05326646, study PRJNA326480) | marine metagenome | isolation source: seawater | place: Pacific Ocean: South West | collected 2011 | reverse complement strand
GCATAATTGATCGCATCTTCTAAAGCCCCTTGTGCTAATCCGATCGAGCGAGCTGCAGTATGAGCACGGGCTTCGTCTAATCCTTTCGCCAATGCATAGAAAGCCTTTCCTTCTTGTCCAATCAAAGCTTTGGAAGGTAATAATAATCCGTCGAAAGCTAACTCATAGGTTTTCCAACCAAAATATCCTATTTTGGGGATTGGGCTGCCCTTCACATTCTCGGGCAACTCCCCTCGCTTCTTATCGATCAAAAATGCGCTGATACCAAGGTGTTTTTTGTCTGAGACTATTTCAGATTGCGTTCTAGCAAATAGAAGTATGTAATCTGCTCCGTCGGCAAATGTACACCAATACTTATTACCGGTAATCCGCCATCCGTCATTTTCTTTTACCGCGCGACAGGAGATAGAAGCCAGATCCGATCCTGTCTCTGGTTCTGACAGAGACATGGCGCCCAGATAATCACCCGTGCATACTTTTGGAAGGATCTCCGCTTTTTGTTCCTCAGATAATAAATCGGAGGTCAAAGTTCCATTACCACGCGCCACTATACTGGCAACACTCATCCACCCTCTGGCAAGTTGCTCAGAGATCAAACAATATTCAAAACACCCTAACCCACTCCCTCCGTATTTTTCCGGCAATCTGATACCAAAATACCCCATATCGGCTAACTTATCCCGAAGTTCCATCGGAATTTCTCCCTCCTGAGGATCAAGTTGGTTAGCTACTGGTAGTACCTCTTTCATTGTAAATTCTCGAGCAGTTTCAACGATCATCTGCCGCTCTTCGGACAATCCAGCTATTTGTTCAATCATCTTGTTCCGCTTAACCTATTATCTTTACACTCTGCATTACGTATCTGATGAGGAAGTGACACCTTTATTTGCTAAGTCTGCGATCTCCTGCGTACTCTTTCCCAGAATTTTCTGGAGAATTTCCCTGTTGTGTTGCCCCAAGGTTGGTGCTACGAAATCACCTTCGGCACTATATCCAGAGGTCTTTATCGGATGCCCCGGGATTTTGAAGGTACCAGCAATAGGATCCTCGATCGTTCTGACGGTACCTCGCTCTATCAGGTGCGGGTGGTTAACCGTGTCTTCTACACTGAGCACAGGCGCACAGGGGACATCGAATTTTTCGAGCACCGCTAATGCTTCATCGACAGAGCCAAACGTTTTCAACCAAGTTTCAATTAAAGCTATCACTTCTGATTGCCTTTCCAAACGCTCCGGATCAGTCGCCCATCCCTCTTTGTCAGTAAGATCTGCTCGGCCCATAGCAGTACAAAGATCTTCCCAATGATGAAGAAACCCCATAAGCACCATATAACCACCGCCAGGTCCTTCGAACACTCCAGCGGGACAAACGTAGGTCACATGACGCCCTCCTCGAGTAGGTTTAACTTGACCTTCAGTCCCGGAGTATTGAAGAACATTTAACTCGTGATAGTGATAATAGCAGTCCAGCAAAGCAATATCTAAGTGTTGTCCCTCACCCGTTCTCGCGCGGTGCAAAAGAGAAGCCGCTATTCCAAAAGCTCCATGAACCCCCGTACTGATATCGCCTAGTCCAACTAACGGAATATACGGTGCCGAATCTTTTTCACCTATCATGGAAGTCACACCAGAGTAAGCTTGAGCTATATAGTCATAGCCAGGTTTTTTCGAAAGTGGACCTTTTTGACCCAAAGCCGATATAGAGCAGAGAATGATGTCTTCTTTCAGCTCCTTCAAGGCCTCGTAACCGAAACCAATAGCTTCCATCACTCCAGGTCGAAAATTTTCAACCACAACATCACAATGAGGTACTATCTCTTTAATAATTTCAATAGCTTCGCTCTGCGATAAATCAACACATAAGCTTTTTTTATTTAAATTTTGTTGGATAAAATAGAAGCTTCTATCAGCCCTCATTTTTGTAATTTGGCGTGTCATTTCTCCATTAGGAGCTGATTCGACTTTTATCACTTCGGCACCCATTTCCGCAAACATCCTTGTGCATGTGGGTCCCGCTAACGCCCGAGTAAAATCAAGCACTCGGATACCTGTCAGCAAATGTTCGTTTTTGTTCAAAAAAACCCCCTCGATATTTTTTGTTGGAAGACATCTATTTAATTGCGTCTTCGTCTTTTTAAATGGATTTTTCAGCAGCCACCAATGTTTGCAAGATTAACGTGTTTATTGTCATTGGGCCAACGCCGCCAGGAACAGGAGTATAGGCACTAATTCGATCCAGTGCCGGCTCTATTTCTACATCTCCGATTCCTCCTGGATGATATCCTGCGTCCACAACAACAGTTCCCTCACCTAGCCAATCAGATTTTATAAACTCTGGTCTTCCAACCGCCCCAACTAGAATTTCAGCTCGGCTTACCTCTTCAGCTAGATTCTTAGTCTTAGAATGACAAATCGTGACCGTGGCATTTGCATTAAGAAGCATCATCGCCATTGGTTTGCCCAAAATAGCGCTGCGTCCCACCACGACGGCTCGCTTTCCCGTACAATCAACTTTGTAGTGAGTCAATAAACGCATAATCCCACCGGGTGTAGCCGACCCATAAGCGTCCAGGCCCATAGCCATCATCCCAAACCCTAAAGATGTAACCCCATCTACATCTTTTGCGGCTGATATCCTATCAAAACAAGCTTTCTCGTCAATCTGATTGGGAACTGGATGTTGCAACAAAATCCCCTGGACGCTTTCATCTTTATTTAACTTATCAATTTCAGCTAGCAACTCTACAGTTGAGGTCGATCCATCTAACTCTATGCGCCTAGAGTCCATCCCAACGCGACCGCAAGCATTTCCCTTCATGCGCACGTATGTCGCAGATGCGGGATCTTGTCCGACGAGAATGGTTGCCAGCACTGGTTTCTTCCCGCCCGAGTTCTGGATTAGTCTTTTGACTCGTTTGGTAATCTCGCCTTCACTAGCCGAAGCTAGGGTTTTACCATCAAGAATGAGGGGTTTCATCACTACAGATTTCTACATTGCAGTTCGGAAGTCGTCCATCTTAAACTCGCCGCACACCTGCCCTGATTCATCGATAAATTCCACGAGGGTATCACTTTCCCCACGATAACTTGCATATACTATCGTGTCTTCCAGGAACTCCTCATCATGCACATCATTCATAGGCTGATAGCAATAATCTCCAGCATTAAAAGTGCAGTCTATAGCATGATTTTTGACTTTCCCTTTAATGACATAAACATGGGTTTCACAGGTATGTTTATGCGGTCCTGAGCGATATCCACCCTTAATTTTAAATAGCACTTCAACAGACTTACGCTCTTCATCAAGAGACAGCACCTTAATGTTAAAGTTTTCTTCTTCATCCATGGCGATCCAATTTTTCTGGCTTGCCATACCTTCAGCTACCTTCACCATTGGTACGTTTTCTGGTTTGCTCGCGATTTCTGCCTGTTGCATTGTTGGATGCTCCTAAAAAATTACACTTGAGCGAGCAAACTACCACAACCGCATCAAAAGTAAAAAGTTCTATAGGTGATTTTTATTAAAAAATAAGATTTGTTGCTCACATTTACCAGTCTTTTCAATCTTTAGTTATAATTCTGGATAACAGCGGTACTCAAGCACGAAGATTCATATGTTGAAAACCAGAGTTTTTGAGGTTAATTATGAAGAGAAAGTTAAAGATATGACGGATATTAATTCAGAGATTTCCTATTTAAAACCCGTACAACTCACTCCGGGTGTTCATAGAATAACGGCCAACAATTCCGGTCCCATGACAGGACCAGGAACCAACTGCTATATTGTGGGAACACACAAAATTGCTGTGATTGATCCGGGCCCGCTGTTAGACGAACACGTGAAGTGCGTCTTAGATAATTTTGGCGAACGAATTGAGTGGGTGATTGTGACCCATACCCATAGGGATCACTCCCCAGCTGCCGCAGAATTAGTAGCTCAAACCGGAGCGAAGATGGTTGGGAACGAGATAGCCAATGATGGTTTTCAAGATCCAACTTTTGAAAACGCCACACCCTTACTAAACGACGACACTATCGAAACTGATACCAGAGTTATACGGGCAATTTTAACCCCTGGCCATGTCTCAAATCACATTTGTTTTCTAGTAGAAGAAGACGGACTACTCATGACTGGAGACCATATGATGGAAGGCTCTACGGTGGTGATAGTGCCGCCAGCTGGAAGCATGAAAAAATATATCCATTCGTTGGAAAGGCTCCTCGCCTACGAGTTCAAATATGTTGCCCCTGGGCACGGTACCGTCATCGTAGAACCCAAGCGTGAGATAGAACGATTGATCGCTCACAGACTCGGAAGAGAATCCAAGGTAATAGATAAACTTGGCACGAGCGGGAGTAGCACAATAAGTAAATTGACTCCCCTTGTATACGATGACGTAGATCCAAGCCTGCACGAGTGGGCCTCTTTATCTTTGCACGCACACCTCATCAAGCTTCAGGAAGAAAAGTTCGTTCAAGAGAGAAACGGATACTGGCAGCTTCGAGAAAAAGAAAATGTTTGACAAGGGAGGGATCGGATACTTTGAAACGCTTGAAACTCAACAATATTGAAATAGGCCGGGTCGTCGAGTACAACGGACCCTTCATGTCTATCTATGATTTTTTTCCTGACGCGACAGAGGAACTACTTGCTGCTCATCGAAATTGGCTAGAACCTAACGCCCTTCAGGTAGGCACAGACATGATGCTCATGCCCATTCAAAGTTATATTGTGCACACACCAACGGCTAAAATCTTAGTAGATAGCTGTGTCGGCAATCATAAATCAGTAAAGTGGTTCCCTCCTTGGGACCAAAAAGAAGACTCTAATTTCCTAACAGGACTGACGAAAGAAGGCACTCATCCCGATGAAATTGACTACGTTTTTTGCACACATCTTCATGTCGATCATAGTGGTTGGAATACTCAACTTTCAAATGGCAGATGGGTCCCTACTTTTAAGAATGCGAAATACATATTTTCGAAAACAGAGTGTGACCATGCTGAAAAACTTTATAACAAATATGGCGACCCGACTTTCGTAGAGAATGTTTTGCCAATCATTGAAGCTGGCCAAGCATTACTAGTAAAAGATGACTTTGAATTGGATAATTTCGTTCGACTTGAACCAACGCCGGGTCATACCCCCGGACACTGTGCAGTCCGATTGTTTGATGGAAACAAGAGTGGAGTAATCTCCGGGGATTTAATTCACAGCCCTGTGCAATGCCAATTCCCACATTGGAATTTCAAATTTGATTTCGATAAAGAGCTTGCAGCTGAAACGCGATTAAACTTCCTGCAGCAACATTACGAATCCGGGACTAGGATCCTAACTGCCCATTTTCCCTTACCTTCCACTGGAATTCTGAAAACTCAGGGTGATGCTTTTCGGTTTATCTACGACAAAGAATAAAATCAACTAACTATTTTCAGACATAAATCGCAAAAAGTCGCTAGCCGTTTCTTTCGGCCTTTCAACCATGGGAATGTGGCCCATATCAGACATCAATATCCCCTCATGAGGGCCGCCCGTTTCTCTAAGTTTTTCAACAAGCACGCCTAAACCGTCTGGGTGTAAAATACGATCTTTGTCTCCCCACACGACCAGTACTTTACCTGGAACCTTCGCAATACAGTCCTCCAATTTCAAAGGATTCTCATCTGGTATATCTTCACCACCTATTAGCCCAGCAAATAATTTACGATTTATGTCTGCTCTCTCTTTGGCTTTCTTAAAAAGATAGGTCCTGATAGCTTGCGGTGTTGGAGGGGGCGTCTCAAAACAAAGTTCGACTAAGCGATCAAATGCAGCCTCTGTTTCAATAATCAAGGGATTATCTCCAGACTCTATCAAAGCTATTCCCTCGGCTTGGGTATCGGTCGTCACACCTGCGGGAGCTAACAACCAAACAGACTCAACATCTCCCCCCAGTTGCTCAGCTAATTTCGCGGCGAGATAACCTCCCATAGAGTTCCCCGCCAAATGTATTTCATTCAAGCCTAGCTTCTTAACAAAGCGCTCCAAAGTATCTATTTGTCCTGCCACTGAATATGTTTTAGCAGGAAGAAATGGGCTTTCTCCGAAACCGGGTAAATCGGGGATGATTAACTGATATTTCTCCACGAGGTGTGGCGCTATCATTAACCAATTGGTTTTATCTGCGCCAAAACCGTGCAACAGTAACAAAGGCTTTCCCGTGCCTCCAATAAAATAAGTGATCGGTTGTTCATTAACTAAAATAGTTTTCTTTGCCAGGCCCGCCCTTAACTGAACGAGTTTTATAGAAAAATCGAAAACCAATCCAGGTAAAAAACGATAAACAGCAGCAAGAGCGACCAAACCCACGAAAAATAAAGCAATTAGATTACCAGCCATATCTCGATCCTCCAGAATGTCTAGCACCTACTTTACATCAAAACGCGAATTTGAATACATTGTAAGGTTATAATCTAGCATGAAACAAAAATCTGGGGGAATGAGCTGATGAAAAGACAATCGACACCTAGAAGTAAGGTAATGAGCGACAGCTACAGTATGCCAATCTTATCTGGACTTTATACCAAACCACCCTATCACTACCGGCAGATAAAACAGATATTGGTCAACTTCACCACTGATAGTGAAGTACTAAGACAATTGACACCCGAACCAGTGATCCCAAACCCTGGCAATGACATGTTTTTACTTGTCTCGGAAATGTTCGGAGCTGGGTTCGGAAAATATTTAGAAGCTCACCTATTCTCTACTGCTCGCTTTAAAAGAAAGCCGGTCAATTTTAGTCATTACCTCATTTTAGATAACGACGTCGCGACTTGTGGTGGCCGAGAAATTTGGGGTTGGCCTAAAAAGATAGGTCGCCTCACATTTGAAATGTGTGATGATGTGGTAAAAGCGACTGTTGAAAGAGGCAACATTAACCTTGTGACAGCAACCATGAGGCTCGAGGAGTTCGGAAGCTCAAAGGATGTGGAAGGCACACCTGATTGGATTTGTCATAAAATCATACCTTCAGTCTCGAACAAGATGCCAGATGAAGTCAATCAACTGACCCTGACAACCTTGTCAAACATCTCAGTCAAAGAAGTTCATAAAGGGCCGGCAACCTTGGAGTTCGGTTCTTCGCCGTCCGACCGGTTATCAAATATTCCAATTTTAGAAATAAAAGGTGGCTTCTTCTATGAAAGCCAATTCACACTTGGTGACGGCAAAGTAGTGCACGATTATCTGAAGTAAGAAAGAAAAAATTTAAGGAGTCAACCATATGGAACTAGGATTAAAAGGGAAAAGAGCGATTATCACGGGAGCTAGCAAGGGCATTGGGAAAGCCATAGCCCTTACCATGGGGGGTGAGGGGGCAAATTTAGCAGTCTGCGCGAGAGGCAGTGACTCCTTGAAAGAAACTGTAAAAGATCTGGAGTCAAGGGGTATGACCGTTTATCCCCATACCTGCGACGTGGGCGACAAACAGTCTCTAGAAAGTTTTCTTAAGGCGTCCTATGAACAACTAGGCGGTGTGGACATTTTAATCAACAACACTTCGGGATTCGGATTGACCGATGATGAACAGGGATGGGAAACGGGGTTTAATGTCGACATAATGGCCAGTGTGAGAGCTACTCAAACCGTAGTCCCTTGGATGGAATCGGCAGGAAGCGGTAATATAATCCATATTTCATCCATCTCGGGGCTAGAGGCTGGTAGTCCACCGGCATATGCCGCAGTAAAAGCAGCATTGGTCAATCACGCTAAAACTATGGCGCAAGAACTGGCTCCAAAGAATATTCGAGTCAATTGTGTCGCACCCGGGTCTATATGGGTTGAGGGGGGGTTCTGGAACATAGTCAAAGAAGGTAATCCTGAAATGTATGAGGGAGTCCTCAATAATATTCCTTTCGATCGGCTTGGCACCCCGGAAGAAGTCGCAAATGTAGTTACCTTTTTAGCTTCTGATCGGGCTAGTTGGGTATCTGGCACAACGGTGGTGGTAGATGGAGTGCAGCACAAGGGCATTTTTTAAGAATTAGAAACCAGGAGAACTACTAAATTGAGAAAACTAAGGAACCGACAATGGCTGTTGAAGTCGCGACCAGCGGGCCAGGTAGCAACTCATAATTTTGGCTATCATGAAACCGAGATCGATCCGAACCAAATAGACGATGGTAACTTTTTGATCGAAAATAAAGCCTTTCTATGCGCGCCAACTATGCGTAACTGGATGGATCCACCGTCAAAAAATCTATATCCCTCTATTTCGATAGGCGCCCCAATTTTAGCACCCGCTGTCGGCAAGGTAGTGGAGTCGAACAACAAGCAATTTCCAATAGGAAGTCGAGTATCGACTCTATCCTCCTGGCAAGATTATGAACAAATTGATCCCTCCGGTAGGCCAGTCAACTTTGTCGCAGAGGGGCTATCATCTGTGGAAAGTATCGGTAAATTTGGCCTAAATAGTCTTACAGGATATTTTGGGTTGACCAAAGTTGGTCTACCAAAAGCTGGTGAGACTGTTGTGATCTCCGCTGCTGCTGGAGCTACGGGTAGCCTAGCTGCGCAAGTCGCAAAAATCCAAGGTTGCAGAACAATCGGTATAGCAGGAGGCAGAGAAAAATGTACATGGCTATCAGAAGAAATTCGGTTAGACGGGGTGCTGGACTACAAAATCGATAACCTGAACGATGGATTTGATCACCTATGTCCGAATGGGATTGACGTCTACTTCGACAATGTGGGCGGTGAAATGCTCCGAACCGCAGTCAATCATATGGCTAAATTCGGTCGAATAATATTATGCGGTCAAATATCAACCTATGACAGCGATCAAGCCGCATCGGGACCAGAGGACATGATGCGGCTGATATATGGAAGCATCCGCATGGAAGGATTTTTGACGAGAAACTACACTGCCGAATTCCCAGAAGCTATAAAACAACTCCGAGAATGGGAAAAAGAAGGCATGCTTACACTGAAAGAGGATATCCGTGACGGCTTTGATAATTTGCCTAAGAGCTATCTTGATCTTTTCACCGGACAGAACAGAGGAACGTTGGTAGTTAATATTCGGCCAGACTAATCTAAAAAAGCGAATTTCTACCCGAATTAACCTGCACTTTGGATATTTTCCAAATTAGAATATGATGATACGCACTAGCTAGTTGTTACATTGAAACTAAAAATCAGGAGTAGCTAAGTTATGAAACAAAACGCATGGATTGCTGGGGTAGGCATGACAAATTTCACTAAACATGCCGATCGCACTCTGAAATCTTTGTCCATAGAGGCTATCACCGAGGCGCTGAAAGATGCTGATATGACAGCACACCAGCTCGAAGCAGCTTATATGGCGACTGCGGGCACTGCGGTGACCGTGGGCCAAGTCATGGTTCCCGGACAAGCCGCGCTAAGGGAGATGAATATAGGAGGAATTCCAGTCGTTAACGTCGAAAACGCGTGCGCCTCCGCAGCGACTTCTTTTCAACAAGCGTGCACAATGGTCACTCATGGTGTGCATGATGTAGTGCTGGCGGTCGGTTTTGAGAAGCTCTATTGCGAAGATAAGGCAAAAACCTTTTCAGTGTTTACTGGTGCTGTTGATTTCGAAAGCTTTGATACAGTTACGGAAAAAATTTACGGTCGAATCAAAGACGCTGGTATAGATGTCGACGGAGATGGTGCTGGTAACACACGCTCTTTGTTTATGGACATATACGCCGCTATGGCCGTCGAGCATATGAGAGACTTTGGCAGTACTCGAGAGGACTTTGCGGCAGTGTCCGCAAAAACTTCATTTCACGGCAGTCTAAACCCAAAAGCGCAATATCAAGATGTCCTCACCACCGAGGACGTCCTAGCTACTCGTGAAATTAGCTACCCTCTTACCTTAGGCATGTGTTCTCCCATAGGCGACGGAGCAGCAGCGGCAGTCATTGTCTCCGAAAATTTTGCAAAGCGCATGAGCCAAAATCGTCTGGTTAAGGTAAGGGCCTCAGTACTTAATTCCGGTTGGGATTACGAAGACAATCAACCGGGGGTTACTGAAACGGTTGCAAACCAGGCCTACGACTTAGCAGGAGTAGGACCAGAAGAGCTTGACGTTGTAGAACTACATGATGCCTCTGCACCCGCCGAGCTCATGTACTACGAGACTCTAGGATTATGTCCCAAAGGCGAAGGTGCGTCTTTTATAAGAGAAGGACATAGTAAGTTAGGTGGAAAAACTCCCGTCAATCCATCAGGCGGTCTATTGCGAAAAGGCCATCCCGTAGGCGCTACAGGTTTAGCTCAGGTACATGAATTGGTTACCCAACTAAGAGGGGAAGCAGGCAAGAGACAGGTCGACAATGCAAAAATAGGCCTCGCTGAAAACGGAGGCGGCTACATAGGGAAAGATGCTGCTGCTATGGTTATTTCCGTTCTAGAACGTTAAGAAATGGACGCAGAAGATAAAGAACTTATACTGGCGCACATAATTAATGCGAAAGTGCAGGACAGAGCTTCGCAAGAAGTCCTGACCTTTGTCAAGATTAACGATCAGGGTGATTTTCTGGACGAAAAACGAAGCTATGCCGAGCTCTGGACCAATGGTCATAAGGTAGCTCATCATCTTCTTGATGAAAAGATGGCACAAGGGGATAGTTTCGCAATCATCATGCAAAATCATCCCGAATTCGTCGACACAATGGTTGGCTCCTCCATTATAGGCACCATCTTCGTGCCTATTGACCCCCGCACAAAAGGAAAAAAACTTTCTTTTATGCTTAACCATGCAGATTGTAGAGGAGCGGTCATTGGAGACTACGCGATGGATAATCTGAATGAAATCATTAGTGAGTGCCCCCGTTTAGAGTGGCTTTGGATAGTCGGCACCGACAATGAGAGTTCTCTACGTAAAAAAAACTTCTCCGAAATCCTCAAGTCTGACTGCAATGAGATTGACATTCGAGTCTCAGAGCCTGACTTACCCATGCAAATGTTATATACCTCTGGAACCACAGGAGACCCAAAAGCAATACTATCTCCCTACGCTCGGTTCGGCTTTGTTGCCGGCCTTGGCGAAGCGCTGGGACTGACAAAAGATGATAGGCCTTACACAGGATTATCACTTACCCATGCAAATGCTCAACTCATCACTCTGGGTACTACTTTAGCTATGGGTCTTAATGGGGTGTTCAGTCAGAAATTTACCAAATCAAGGCTTTGGGATATAACCAGACAGTATGACTGCACTATGTTTAATCTACTTGGTGGAATGACCACCGCAATTTACAGCGAACCCGAGAGAGCCGACGACAAAAACAATCCAGTTCGATATGTATTAAGCGCGGGGATGCCCAAGAATATTTGGAATAGCTTTCGAGAACGTTTTGACTGTGAAATATTCGAGTTTTACGGCGCAGCCGAAGGAGGGATTACGTTAAATCCCCCCGGCGGACCTATGGGAAGCATTGGGAAACCTCCCGTCTCGCTAGTGGGCAAAATAGTAGACGAAAATGACGATGAGGTTCCACCTAATAGTCCCGGTGAGATCATTTTCCAGAATGAGGATGGGTCTTGTCCGCCAGTAAGTTATTTCAAAAATCCTGAAGCTTCTGAAAAGAAAACAGACGGAGGGTGGCTAAGAATGGGCGACGTCGGATATAAAGACGCAGACGGATGGTACTACTTTTTATACCGTAAAGGTGGAGGCATCAGAAAAAACGGGGATTTTATTAATCCAGCCTTTGTTGAGAAAGAGTTAGCAGAGAACTCGCAAATAGATGATGTTTTTGTCTACGGTGTCACGAGCGCCAATGGTGTACCAGGGGAGAAAGATGTCGTTGCTGCTGTTGTCCCGGTCTCCTTTGACGATTTCCATCCTGACGAGGTTTTTCAAAGTTGTAGAGCTAATCTTGAATCGAACTTTGTACCAACTTATCTACAGTTGCTGGAGGAAATTCCAAAAACCGCATCGGAGAAACCACAGGAACGATTCTTGTTGGAGGATTTCGAAGCTAAAAAGGGAAATATTTTCATTGAAAATCAGTAGTATTGATATGCCTAAGAATTAAGATGAAACTCGGGGTATGATTACAAAAGCGGCTAGAGGGGGCTAAAAGTGACAAAGCATTTAACTTCAATAAATATTCTATTAATTTGTTTTACGATGCTCACCGACGTTTGGGCAGAAGATGATGAATCTATCGGAAAAAAAGCCTTCGAAAAGGCATGTGCTAGCTGCCATGGAGAAACACCAATCCCGAGAGCCATGAGTCGAGAGCAACTAGCTAAATTGCCTCCGGAAAAAATTTATTCAGCACTAACAGAAGGCTTGATGTTACTTCAGGCTTCGGCACTTAACAATTTAGAGCATAGGGCGGTCTCGCAATACCTCTCGGATACAGAGTGGGGCACTGTAGAGAAGGTAAAACCAGAAGATAAAGTCGTATTCTGTGAGAGTGAGCTTGCACTACCAGCGACAGCATTGGAAGAGCAACCAAGCTGGGTCGGCTGGGGCTTAGATTTAGATGCTACCCGTTATCAGCCTCTAGAACACTCTCATTTAAGTGAAGCTGATCTGGCCAACTTGGAGCTTAAGTGGGCTTTTGGTTTCGAAGGAGCAATCACCGTAACCGTTCAGCCTGCCGTTGTTGGAGAGGTAATATTCTTTGGCTCTCCAAACGGAGACCTGTACGCGTTTAATCGTATAACCGGATGTGCATATTGGAAGGCGGAGACCAAAGCCTATATTCGAGCGGCGATCATAGTAGCGCCCCGAGAAAATGGCCAGCTGACAGTCTATGCGGGAGATAATGAGGCTTGGCTATACGCTTTTGATGCCCAAACCGGGGAAAGGATTTGGGAAACCCTAACCGACGATCACGCTTATGCACGCATTACCTCATCACCTGTCCTACACGAAGGTAATCTGTATTTTGGTCTAGCATCTTTTGAGGAACTCGCCGGTGGTTCCGCCACTTACGAGTGCTGTACTTTTCGAGGAAGTATTGTTTCTTATGCAGCAGAAACAGGAAAACTAAACTGGAAAAGCCATATTATTCAGGAAGAGCCTAAGAAAACGAAGAAAATGACTACTGGCGTACAATTATGGGGCCCTTCAGGAGCGGCAGTCTGGTCTCAGCCAACGATCGATCCAAAGGCAGGCGTGCTCTATGCTACCACAGGAGACTCCTACTCAGCGCCGGCAGCTGACACAAGTGACGCTATTGTAGCCATGGATTTAGAAACGGGAGAACACAAATGGTTTGTGCAAACAACCGCAGATGATGCTTTCACTACAGCATGTACTGCGCCAAATGCCGATCCAGTAGCAGTGGAGGAATGTGGTCCTGATGTAGACTTTGGCTCCAGCGCAATCATACGCGACCTACCAAATGGCAAGAGAGTACTACTTGCTGGACAAAAATCAGGCGTTTTGCATGCCTTAGACCCAGATGACAACGGGAAAATTCTGTGGCAAAAACGACTTTCACCTGGTGGTGTACTAGGTGGAATCGAATGGGGTTTTGTCGCAGATGATAAATATGCTTACGTCCCTATATCCGACGTCTGGGAAACTACCAGTATGCCCGGTCACGCTGGTGGTATTTATGCAGTTGATTTTTCCAACGGCAAGGAATTGTGGAACACGCCAGCACCAACACCAGATTGTTTAGACATACCTGGCTGCAACGCAGGGCAACCAGCAGCCGCAACACTACTTGATGACGTCATCCTTTCTGCCTCAATGGATGGACACATGCGAGCCTATAATAAAAAGTCTGGGGCTATTGTCTGGGATATTGATACCAAAGGGGAGTACCAAACGGTAAATGGGGTCAAAGCGCATGGAGGCTCAATTAAGGGTGCTGGTCCAACTGTTGTTGGTGGATGGGTCTATTTTTCCTCTGGATACGGTTTATTCGGGATGCCAGGGAATGTGTTTCTTGCATACGGTCCGAAATAACTTCCTAAAATTTTTGATTAGAACGATTCATGATTAAAGAGACTAGTTACGAGCTAGCGAAAGAAATCCCTAGTGGTTCTAAAATAGCTATCTTCAAAGATTCGTCGGTTCCAATGACCCTAGGATTGAACATGATTAAATCTGGGATAACCGATCTTGAGATCGTCACTGTTCCAACTGGGGGCCTACTCGTAGACTTACTTATAGGAAGTGGGTGTGTAAGCTCAATTGAAACTTCAGGTGTGTCCCTTGGAGAGGCCGGACCCGCTCCTTGTTTCACTGAGGCTGTAAAAAATGGAGCAATTACGATAAAGGATTCCACTTGTCCTGCCATATACGCTGGATTACAGGCTAGCGAAAAGGGAAATCCCTTCATGCCCCTTCGAGGTCTATTCGGCTCAGATATCCTAACACATCGAAATGACATTAAAGAGATAGACAACCCTTTTTCACCCAAAGAAAAAATAGTCTGCCTCCCTGCCATAAAACCAGACTTTGCTATTTTTCACGCACCTCTAGCAGACCGAGATGGCAATATTTACGTGGGCGTTCGACAGGAGCTAAGACTTTTAGCGCACGCCTCGGCTAATACTTTGGTCACAGTAGAGGAAGTAACTAACTTGAACCTCCTATCAGATCCTAATTTAGCACCAGGAACCATCCCCGCCTTTTACGTTGGCGGTGTCGCCGTCGCCAAAGGAGGAGCAAAACCTCTAAACCTACCCCATCACTACGATAGCGATTTTCAGCAAATCGCTCGCTATGCAAAACTAGCCAAATCAGAAGAAGGTATTTCAGAATGGGTCACGCAAAACTTGATAGAGAATAATGATGCGAACTGAAAATTGAGAGCACTTCTCTATTATGAAATTCAATAGCCAAGAATTTTTAATCCATACCATTACCACACTCATACAACCTTCGAATACTATAGCGGTTGGTGTTTTGTCTCCAATCCCTGGTTCTGCAGCTTTATTATCCCAACAGTTGTCCAAACAAACAAAAAAAAAGGTCTTCATCCTAGGAAGTAATAATCCTAAATTTAAAACAAATCACGGAGTAGAAATTTTTGACCTTGCGGGACAAGGTCGGATAGATACCTTTTTTTTAAGTGGAGGCCAAATTGATGGTATCGCCAATATTAATCTGACAGGTATTGGCCCATATCCAAAACAACACACCAGATGGTCTGGGGCGTTCGGTTCAGCTTACTTATACTTTTTAATTCCCCAAGTAATCCTATTTAGAGAAAAACATAACCGAGAAGTTTTAGTTGAATCGGTTGATTTCATAAGTGCACCAGGCTCTAGCCCTAAAGATACCTATAGAACCGGAGGGCCCACTCATCTAGTCACAAATTTATGTGTCTTCGACTTTAACAGGGAAGAAAAGCAGTTTTATTTACGGAGTATCCATCCCAAACACTCTCTGGAAGAAGTATTGGACAATACTGGCTTTAATTTTAGTTACTCTCCTAATCCGGCTATCACTAGGGGTCCATCGGACGCGGTCTTAGAGATTTTGAGAACAGAGGTTTCCGAGGAAATCTCTGAAATTTATCCGGAGTTCGCCAAGAAAATTTGGTCCTAGGGGGTTAAAGTTCCATTTATAACGCCCTTAATACCTCTCCCAAACTTTCCTTTGCATCACCAAACAACATCCTAGTGTTATCCTTGAAAAAAAGTGGGTTATCCACGCCAGCATATCCACTGGCCATGCTTCTTTTCAGAACCACGACATTAGTAGCTTTCCATACTTCCAAAACTGGCATACCTGCAATGGGGCTACCGGGCTCAGATTGCGCCGATGGGTTTACGATGTCATTCGCTCCTATCACCAACACAACATCGGTATTGGAAAAGTCTTCATTAATTTCATCCATTTCCAGAACAATATCGTAGGGCACCCTAGATTCGGCCAATAACACATTCATATGGCCCGGCATCCGTCCCGCAACGGGATGAATTGCAAATCGAACATTTTTATTAGAGTCCCTCAGTCGCTTTGTAATCTCATTGACCACACTTTGCGCTTGAGCTACTGCCATTCCATACCCTGGCACAATAATCACGCTATCAGCATTTTTGAGAGATTCAGCGGTATCCGTCGCTGACTGCCCTATAGCTTCTCCCTCATAAATGGCCGCTCCACCAGCAGAGCCTGTTCCAAAGCCCCCAGCGATCACCGCCAAAAATTTTCTATTCATAGCTTTACACATGATATAACTAAGAATAGCCCCACTCGAACCGACCAAGGCTCCCGTCACAATCAGAAGATCGTTAGACAACATAAACCCTGTGGCGGCGGCTGCCCAACCCGAATAGCTATTTAACATGGACACGACCACTGGCATATCTGCGCCTCCAATAGCCATTACCATGTGCACTCCGAAAAGAAAGGCGATAAGGGTCATCACTATCAGAAGTATGGTCCCGTTCTCGACATTGGTAGCATCAATAAAGGCACCACCTAAAATTACGCAAAGCACACCCAGAACAAGGTTGCACCAATGCCTTCCTGGAATCAGGACCGGCTTACCATCTATTACGCCTTTAAGCTTTCCAAAGGCTACCACAGAGCCGGTGAAGGTGACACCACCGATCAAAACGCCGAGGTAAATCTCAACATCATGTATCGTTTTCTCCACGCCAGTAAAGTCAACCCCCTCAAGATAACTCGCGAAGCCAATAAAAACTGCTGCTAGGCCGACAAAACTGTGCAAAATCGCCACCAATTCTGGCATTTCAGTCATTTGGACTCGTCTAGCTAGGAAAGTTCCTATACCGCCACCTATCAACATAACGACAATTAATAAACCGTAAGCTGTCACTTCGCCGCTCGCTACAGTCGCTATTATTGCTACTGTCATTCCTATAATTCCGTAAAAATTTCCTCGGCGAGAGGTTTCGGGATGACTGAGGCCAGACAAACTCAAAATGAAAAAAATAGCTGCAATTATGTAACTCGCTGTAAGAATACCTGAGGGCATACGTTTATCCTTTTTACTTTCTAAACATTTCGAGCATACGGCGGGGGACCAAAAAGCCGCCAGCGATATTTATTGTAGCAATCAGAACCGATACTGAGGCTAAGATAATGGTTATGGTGGAACTAGAGGAAATCTGCAAAATTGCTCCAATTATTATGATCCCTGATATCGCATTGGTGACACTCATCAGAGGAGTATGTAATGCTGGGGTAACATTCCAAATCACTTGATATCCAACAAAGCACGCCAACACGAAAACAGTAAGGTGAGACATAAAGGCCTCTGGCGCCACTCTTCCTATACCCCATAGTACGACTGCTCCTAAAGAAAGTGTAATTAGCTGCGCCCAAGGATTACGAGGCTGCTCTTTCGGCACCACTACAGGAGCTTCAATTTTTTTCTTTGGAGCCGCAGATAACTTTGGCGGAGGAGCTGGCCAGATAATTTTTCCCTTGTGGACGACGGTAGACCCGCGCACCACTTCATCTTCCAAATCAAATTGAAGCTGACCTTCTTTTTCCGGTGTCATATCTGAAATCAAATGCCTCAGGTTAGTTGCAAAAAGCTGACTGGACTGGGTTGCTAACCGACTAGGTAAATCCGTAAAACCGATAATTGTCACCCCCTTCGATTTGCAGATCTCACCGGGTTTGGTCAATTCACAATTTCCGCCTTGCTCGGCCGCTAAATCAACAATAACACTACCGTCTCTCATCGAATGAACCATTTCCTCTGTTATCAGCTTGGGAGCTGGTTTACCCGGAATTAAGGCCGTCGTTACAATAATATCTACGTCTCTTGCCTGCTCTGCAAAAAGTTCCATTTCTGCTTTTATAAATTCTTCACTCATCACCTTCGCATAACCGCCAGCACCGCCACCCTCCTCCTCGAACTCGAGCATCAAAAATTCCGCGTCCATGCTTTCAACTTGTTCCTTCACTTCTGGACGAGTATCGAACGCCCGTACTATAGCGCCCAT
>MDTD01039417.1_pt1 | contig 17911 bp, 13 predicted proteins | sample 811221 | NCBI WGS metagenome assembly MDTD01 (sample SAMN05326646, study PRJNA326480) | marine metagenome | isolation source: seawater | place: Pacific Ocean: South West | collected 2011 | reverse complement strand
ATGAATTGCCAAATGATGCGAGTCATCTCATCGCCATCAATCTCTACTACTGGATTATCTACTTTAATCTTCTCCATGACTCTTAAGCTAGTTCGCGAGTACTGAAGTAAAATGCACCCTCGATAGCTGCGTTTTCGTCTGAATCAGAGCCGTGAACAGCGTTTGCTGCAATGCTCTCAGCGAAATCTGCACGGATAGTTCCAGGAGCCGCCTCAGCAGGATTAGTCGCTCCAATTAGATCACGGAAATCAGCTACTGCGTTGTCCTTTTCAAGGATAGCAGCTACGATAGGACCTGAAGACATGTACTCTACAAGCTCTCCGTAGAAAGGACGCTCTGCGTGAACAGCATAGAATGCTTGTGCATCAGCCTTTGTAAGCTGTGTCCACTTCATAGCCTTGATAGTAAATCCAGCTCCGATAATGCGGTCAATAATTTTTCCTGTGTGTCCAGCTGCCGTTGCATCTGGCTTAATCATAGTAAATGTGCGGTTTGTCGCCATGGTTTTAAATTTGTTTGGGGTTGCAAAAATAGTACATAGTATCTTTATACCATGGAATTGAAGGAGATTACTATACAAGCGCCTCAGACTTCGGAAGAAGCAATGGCTATGGAGAATAAGTACGGAGCTCACAACTACCACCCACTACCTGTGGTTCTAGACCGTGGCGAAGGTGTTTATGTATGGGATATTGAGGGACAGCAATACTTCGATTTTTTAAGCGCTTACAGTGCAGTTAACCAGGGGCACTGCCATCCAAAGATTGTGGCAGCTATGCAAGCCCAAACCTCAAAGCTAACTCTCACTTCTCGCGCCTTCTACAACAGCAACCTAGGTAAGTACGAGAAATTCGTGACTGAATACTTCGACTACGACAAGGTGCTCCCAATGAATAGTGGCGCTGAAGCAGTTGAGACAGCAATTAAAATTGCCCGTAAATGGGCCTACGATGTAAAAGGCGTTCCTGCAAACGCTGCAAAAATTATCACTTGTAAACAAAACTTCCATGGAAGAACCACAACCATAGTTAGTTTTTCTACAGATGTTGACGCTACTGGTGGATTTGGCCCATACACTCCGGGATTTGAGATGATTCCATACAATGATCTTGAAGCACTTCGCAAGGCTTTAAATGACCCGAACGTTGCAGGATTCTTAGTTGAGCCTATCCAAGGAGAGGCTGGAGTTATAGTTCCTTCTGAAGATTACATTACAGAGGCTATTAAGATTTGTCGCTCTGCAAACGTACTTTTCATAGCTGATGAGGTCCAAACAGGAATTGCACGCACTGGATCACTATTGGGAACATGTGGCTCTTGTTCATGTAAAACAAATTGCGAGCGTAAAAAGAGAAACAAACATGCAGACATATTGATTCTTGGCAAAGCTCTTAGTGGTGGTGCCTACCCAGTATCAGCGGTACTCGCCGACGATTCGATAATGAAAGTAATTCACCCAGGGCAACACGGTTCGACATTCGGTGGAAATCCAGTAGCAGCAGAAGTAGCGATAGCTGCTCTTGAAGTAGTTCGAGATGAAGATCTAGCAGAAAATGCCAGGATTCTTGGAGAGAAATTCCGCTCGGCGATGAATGACCTAATCTCTGAGACCGACCTAGTTTCTCTAGTACGTGGACGTGGACTTCTAAACGCTATCGTTATTAACGACACCCCAGACTCTTCAACTGCTTGGGACATTTGCGTGAAGCTTAAGGAAAACGGCCTACTAGCAAAGCCTACACACGGAAACATCATCCGCTTTGCCCCTCCTCTAGTAATGACAGAGGATCAGCTCGGCGAATGTATTGCTATCATCCGCAAGACAATTTTGGAGTTTAGTAAATAAACTTACTGAATAAACCCCTGCTCGCGCATCCAGTCGTCGTTGTAAACCTTTGCAACATAACGAGAACCGTGGTCATGGAAAAGCACCACTGGAAGATCGCTAGGCTTGAGTTCATCCTTCATTTGGCGTAGTGCCTGAATTGCAGATCCGCAAGAATACCCGAGGAATAGTCCCTCCTTGCTTGCAAGCTCACGTGCAGCGAGTGCACCGTCCTTATCAGTAACCTTTTCGAAGTGGTCGATAAGATCGAATTTCACGTTTTCTGGTAGGATATCCTCTCCTATGCCCTCGGTAAGGTAGCTGTAGATTTCGTTTTCGTCGAATTCACCAGTTTCGAGGTATTTCTTGAAAACAGAGCCGTAAGAGTCGACACCCCAAATCTTAATATCAGGATTCTTTTCCTTTAAATACTTCGCCACTCCTGAGATAGTTCCACCAGTTCCTACACCTACGATGAAATGCGTGATTTTGCCTTCTGTTTGTTCCCAAATCTCAGGACCAGTGCTCATATAGTGAGCCTTACCATTGCTTAAGTTATCGTACTGATTGCACCAAAAACTATTCTCAATTTCCGCGTTCAATTTCTCAGCTACACTGTAGTAACTCTCTGGATGATCCGGAGCAACAGCAGTAGGACAAACGTGCACTACAGCTCCCAATGCTCTCAACATATCAACCTTCTCCTTGCTCTGCTTGCAGTTTGTTGTACAAATCAGTTTGTACCCCTTGATGATTGCAGCAAGAGCTAGCCCCATTCCAGTATTTCCTGAAGTACACTCTATGATAGTCCCGCCTGGCGTCAATGTTCCTTCTGCCTCTGCATCCTCTACCATTTGTAATGCCATTCGGTCTTTTACGCTATGACCAGGGTTGAAGTATTCAACCTTTGCATAGACGTCACAAGGGAAATCCTCTACGATTTTGTTTAGCTTAATCATAGGGGTGTTTCCGATTGCACCTAAAATATTGTCGTGTACGTTTTTGGCTTTATTCATGCTGCAAAAGTAAGTATTTAGTACCTTTCGAACAGATGAGAATTTCCAGCTTACTTGCTAGCAAAATGCGAGAAGGAGCCTCTGCAGAGGGAGGTGTGAAGTCTTGGGCTAGACCCGTTGTACGCATAGCTACAGCTGGAGTTGCTTTGGGCATTGCACTGATAATTATCTCAACAGCTATAGTCCAAGGATTTCAATCTGAAATTAAAAACTTAGTAGTTGGATTTAATTCTCATATTCAAATTATCCCAAACTCTTCAGACAACCCCTTCGTCCTCATCGACGACAGCCTCATTGCAGAATTCGAAGCAATTGACGGTGTAGAAAGTGTAAACACCCTCCACTTGAATCCTGGTCTACTTGAAACGAAGAATTCAGTAAAGGGAGTGTCAATAAAAGGTGTCAGCACATCAGAAATGCTGGCTTACAACCTAACCGAGGGTGTACTTCCAGCCAACCACAAGCAAATAGTCGTTTCTGAAATTCTAGCAAACAGATTGGAATTAGAGCTTGAGGACAGAGTAGGTATTTACGTAGTTGAAAACCGCGAGTCTGTTAAGCCACGTACCGTGAAAGTGTGCGGCTTTTACGACACTGGACTTTTAGAATACGACGAGAAATATGTGTTTGTAGCGCCTGAATTGTTGCAGAAAACTGGATCAGCTGGAACGCAAGCTGTTATAAAGATTGAGGATGAAAAAGCTAGGGGTAAAACCTTTGGAAAAAACGAAGTGATGGAGGATCCATTGGGGGTTTGGCTACCACATGCACCTGATTTAAAAAGTGATACAACTGAGCATTTTATGTGGATTGCTGGCTCAACAGCATCTGCTGACACTGCTCACTTAGCTTATGTAAATGGTTCTTGGGAAGCGATACAAGGTCAAGGTTCGAATCACCTCTTTTGCAATGGATATGAATTGCACCTAAGTGGCTTTGATGCATTAGAATATGCTGAAGAATCTGCTCTTTACAATCTACCATTTGACACGCCCAACAGGCTCTCAACTACAAATGTCATGAGGCAAAGTCCTGAGATTTTTAATTGGCTTGGAATGTTGGACATAAATGTTGTTTTAATCATAGGCCTGATGATCCTAATCAGCATCATTAACATGGTTAGCGCACTGCTCATCACCATACTAGAAAAAAGAGCTGACGTGGGGCTTTTAAAAGCTCTTGGATTGAGAGATTCAAAGGTGATTATGACATTCGTGAACTATTCAGCACGTATTATTTTGGCAGGATTTATCGTTGGAAACTTGATTGGATTTGGGGTCTGTTTAATCCAAATCTCAACTGGCCTCATCACCCTTGACCCAGCAGCATACTATATCACAGAAGTCCCCATCAAAATCGACATAGCACATATTTTAACCATAGAGATTTTCGCATTCGTATGCTGTGTAGTGTCAATGTTCCTTCCTGCACTCTACAGCACAAGAATACAGCCCTCAACCGCATTAAGGATTAACGAATGAGGACTACTATAGCCATACTTATCTCACTAACCTCTCTCCTCGCCTGTTCTCAATCAGAAGGGAGCCGTGTGATCTTAGGCAATGAAAAGATGGAGGAAATTCTTCAGCAAGTTGATGGAAAAAGAGTCGCCGTCGTAGGAAACCACACCTCTGTAATACAAGCTGATTTAGTAGAAAACCCAACACACCTAATCGACACCCTAATCTCAAGGGGTGTCAACATTGTGAAGGCATTTGCGCCAGAACACGGATTTAGAGGAAACAAAGCAAACGGAGCCCAAATTGTCGATGGAGTCGACACTGCTACCGGTCTACACATTTATTCTTTACACGGAAAACACAGAAAGCCCTCAGACGAGCATCTCGAGGATGTAGACGTTGTGATCTTTGACATTCAAGATGTAGGCGCAAGATTCTACACCTATTTGAGCACTTTGCTTCTTGTCATGGAGGCTGCTGCAGAAAACGATGTTAATGTTATTGTCCTTGATAGACCAACCCCCCACGCACACCAAGTCCAAGGCCCCATGCTTAACCCCAACTTCTCATCCTTCGTGGGTCTAGCACCTGTACCAGTAGTACACGGAATGACATTAGGAGAAATTGCATTAATGGCAAACGGAGAAGGTTGGTTGGAAGGTGGTCTTAAAGCAAACCTTGTAGTAATCAACTGTGAGGGCTACACACATTCGACGAAATATTCTCTCCCAATTGCTCCAAGTCCCAACCTCCCTTCAGACCAAAGCATAGCTCTTTACCCCTCTCTTTGCTTCCTTGAACCCACTGCAGTAAGCATAGGCCGAGGAACACCTACACCCTTTGAAATTGTCGGTTTTCCTGGCAACACACAGGGAGAATTCGAATTCACACCAGTCCCAACTCCAGGAGCCTCTCCCAATCCCAAACACAAAAACCAACTTTGCCGTGGCGACAACCTCAGCAACACTCAAACAACTTGGGATCTGAAATTTTTAGTAGGGTATGCAAACATGTTCCGAAATGACCAAGGCAATCTTGAGGGCTTTTTCACATCAACTAGCTTCTTTGACAAACTAGCAGGAACAGACAAACTTAGGTTAAGCCTAGAGGAAGGATTAAGTGCAAAAGAAATTGAAGCTGGTTGGGTTGACGATATTAATGAATTCAAAATCGCTCGCACTCCATATCTCCTATATCCACTGTAAACACTATCTTCGCTGACTATGAAAACTTTGAGACTGACAATTTTTGCGTTTTTAGCGGTTGCTGCAATTGCAAGCTGCACTAAACACGACTCGTTTGAAAACACTTTACACGACTGTGAGTGCGGAAACATTGAAATCGACGGACGTGAACTTTCTGTTAGACTAGCTGAGGGCTACACTCCTGACTCAACAAATACAGATTTGTGGAGATATGTGGTAGTAGCAGACTACAGAACGGAGGAAGAGCAAATTAATCACACTCCAAGTGAGGAAGTTAGTTTCACTGTTGACATTGAGGTAAGTGGAGGAAGTGCAAACGAACCAGCAACTGATGTTCTAACTGCAACATTTATTGAACTGCCTACAGAAACTGTTTGGACAGTAACTGAAGGAGAAGTTAGTGTAAATGCTGGAGATTCTATTCACACACTATCATTCTCAAATGTTATTGCTGACAATAGAGCAATAAACGGTGAATTCACTGTAATTCCAGAGTAATACATATTAGGCCAAATCTTAATCAAGCCTTTTTATTTCAATTGGATTACCAAGCGAGATAGTAATTGCATTTTAGCTCTTCTAGTTAGACTTACCCCCTAACTTCATTTTCTTAATATCAAGAGAAAATTAATTAATTTTGCATCTCATTTTTCAATGAATCTATTCCAATGAATCAGTATAAAAATTACCAAAATCAAATCGTAGAGAGAAAGAGTGTAGGATTAAACCCTTTGCCAATTGATGGAGCAGAATTGATTACTGACATCATAGAACAGATTAAGGATAAGAACAATGAGCACAGAAAAGAATCATTAAACTTCTTCATCTATAATGTGCTGCCTGGTACTACTAGCGCAGCAGTAGAAAAGGCACAGTTCCTCAAAGAAATTATTCTTGGTAAATATGAAATTGAAGAGATTTCAAAGGATTTCGCATTTGAGCAACTTTCTCATATGAAGGGAGGGCCGTCAATAGAAGTGTTGTTGGATTTGGCCTTGAGTAATGACGAAAATATTTCACTGCAAGCATCTAAAGTTCTAAAGACACAGGTCTTTCTTTATGAGGCTGATATGGAGCGTTTGGAGGAAGGGTTCAAGTCTGGAAACACAAATGCAAAGGACATTTTAGAAAGCTATGCTCAAGCTGAATTCTTCACTAAACTACCTGATGTAAAAGAAGAAATTAAAGTCGTCACTTTTGTTGCTGGCATAGGAGATATTTCAACTGATTTACTTTCACCAGGTAATCAAGCACACTCGCGTGCTGACAGAGAACTACATGGAAAATGTATGTTTGAGTTCGATGAAGTAAAGCAACAAGCCTTATTAAAGCTTCAAGAAGAACATCCTGACAAGAGAGTAATGTTGCTCGCTGAAAAGGGTACAATGGGAGTTGGATCATCTAGAATGTCAGGAGTAAACAATGTGGCATTATGGATAGGAAAACAAGCGAGTAAGTATGTTCCTTTTATAAACATCGCTCCTATCGTTGCTGGCACAAACGGCATTTCTCCGATCTTCCTAACTACAGTTGGAGTAACAGGTGGAATAGGAGTAGACTTAAAAAATTGGGAAAAGGAATTAGATACCAATGGTAATCTAATAGTTGATGAGAACGGTGATCCTGTTTTAAAGCAAACATACTCAGTAGACACTGGTACTGTTTTAACTATCAACACAAAGACCAAAAAGCTTTATGATGAAGCTGGAAAAGAATTAATAGATATTTCATCTTCACTAACTCCACAAAAGATGGAGTTTATAAGAGCAAAGGGCTCTTATGCAATTGTGTTTGGTAAGAAATTACAATCATTTGCTGCTGGTGTTCTAGGTATTGACATACCACCTGTATATGCTCCTTCAAAAGAGATTTACAATGATGATCAAGGGTTTACAGCTGTAGAAAAAATCTTCAATAAAAATGCAGTTGGTAACACTAAAGACAAATTACATGCTGGTTCATATGTTAGAGTAAATGTGAATATTGTTGGGTCTCAGGACACAACTGGTCTGATGACATCTCAAGAATTAGAAATGATGGCTGCAACTGTTATTTCACCTATCGTAGATGCTGGTTATCAATCAGGCTGCCACACAGCTTCAGTTTGGGATTTAAAAGCACAGGAAAACACTCCTAGGCTCATGAAATTCATGAATAATTTTGGACTAATTACTGGGCGTGATCCTAAAGGTGTTTACCACCCATTGACTGATGTTATACATAAGGTTTTAAACGACATTACTATAGATGATTGGGCAATTATTATTGGAGGTGATTCTCACACAAGAATGTCTAAGGGAGTTGCTTTTGGAGCAGATTCAGGTACTGTAGCACTTGCATTAGCAACTGGTGAAGCTTCTATGCCTATTCCCGAATCTGTCAAAGTAACCTTCAAAGGTGAAATGGCAAAACACATGGACTTCCGTGACGTCGTTCACGCAACTCAATCCCAAATGCTTGATCATTTTAAAGGGGAAAATGTTTTCCAAGGAAGAATAATAGAAGTACACATCGGAACTCTTCTTGCAGACCAAGCATTTACGTTTACTGACTGGACAGCTGAAATGAAAGCAAAAGCTTCTATTTGTATTTCTGAACCAGATACGCTTATTCAATCATTAGAAATTGCTAAAAGCAGAATTCAAATTATGATTGAAAAAGGCATGGACAATGAACAGGCTGTTCTTCAAGGTCTTATTGATAAAGCAAACCATAGAATTGAAGAAATAAAATCTGGTGACAAGCCTCCTTTGACTCCAGATAAAAACGCCAAATACTATGCTGAGTTTGTTGTTGACTTAGATATCATTAATGAACCAATGATTGCTGACCCTGATGTTCATAATGATGATGTTTCAAAGAGATACACGCATGACACTATAAGAGAACTTTCATACTACGGTGGTAAAAAGATTGTTGATCTAGGTTTTGTTGGATCTTGTATGGTCCATAAGGGGGATATTAAGATCGTAGCAAAAATGCTAAAAAACTTAGAGGAATTAGATGGTAAAGTTGAATTCAAAGCTCCACTAGTTGTTACAGCGCCTACTTACAATATTATCGAGGAATTGAAAGATGAAGGTGATTGGGAAATCCTAAAGAAATATTCTGGTTTCGAGTTTAACGATAATGCACCTAAAACTTTTGCTAGAACGGAATATGAAAACATTCTTTACTTAGAACGTCCTGGATGCAATCTTTGTATGGGAAATCAAGAGAAAGCTGAAAAAGGAGATACTGTTATGGCAACCTCAACTAGATTGTTTCAAGGAAGAGTTGTTGCCGATTCTGATAGAAAGAAAGGTGAATCATTATTAGCATCTACTCCGGTTGTAGTACTCTCTGCAATTCTTGGTCGTACTCCTACAATGGAAGAGTATAAATATGCTGTCAAGGGTATTGAATTGACACAATTTGCCCCACCAAACCGTGACCTATCATCTAAGCCAGGTCACTTACTTTCCTATTAAGGATTATTTTCTACTGAAAACATAGGTCACTACCTTCGGGGTATGATGTTGTCGCGCTCTGTTTTCTTAGAACAAGTAAAAGTGGCTGTCCGATCTATAAAAGGACAGGCGCTCAGGACAACTTTAACTGTTGGCATAATAGGAATTGGAATTATGGCATTAATAGCCATGGTTACTGCAACAGAATCTCTTAAAGAAAATGTAAGACAGGAGTTTTCTTCTCTTGGAACAAATACGTTTTCTATTAGTCCTAAAAGAAGCGGAGGATTCAGCCATGGTAGAAGAGCTACTCCAGTAAAACCTATATCATACGATCAAAGCAGAAGGTTTAAGGAAGCCTTTGATGGAGGTGACATCATTGTAAGTTCATCTATCAATGCATCTATGATGAGCATAGTAAGTCGAGGGTCTGAGAGAACAAACCCAAACGTACAGATCCTTGGAGTTGACGAACATTACCTTAACGTGAGTGGAATACCACTTCTTAAGGGGCGTGGATTTACTAAATCAGAAGCTGAAGACGGTGCGCCCTTGATTGTCATAGGTACTAAAATAGTTAGTCAACTTTTTGAGGAATGGGAAGAACCAGTAGGATCTGATATTCTACTAGGAGGAACGAAGTATTTTGTGATTGGCGTGTTGGAACCTCGTGGAGCAAGTTTTGGTATGTCTCAGGATAATCAATGCTTGATTTCTATACCAGCAGCAAGGCGTCAATTTTCTGACAAATACAGTAGTTACAGAATAGTTTGCAGTGTACCTAATCCTGAATTTATTGATGAGCATATAGACGATGCAACTGGTGCATTTAGAATGGTAAGAGGTGATCTACCTGGAGCTGAAAATTCATTTGATATTTCTCAAAGTAATGCTCTTGTAGATACTATGCTTGAAGGTTCTGAGGCAATTACTGTTGCCGCCGTTGTGATTGGAATAATCACATTGTTTGGGGCTGGTATTGGATTGATGAACATAATGCTTGTTAGCGTTTCTGAGAGAACTAGAGAGATTGGTACAAGAAAATCTCTTGGCGCTAGTGCTCGAGCAATTCGAGTGCAGTTTTTAGTTGAGGTAATTATAATTGGCCAATTAGGTGGGTTTGTAGGAATTGGCTTGGGGTTAGGCTTGGGAAATATAATTGCCTCTTTTTTCAATACTCCATTTATTATTCCTTGGGGCTGGATTCTAGTGGGAATAACACTTTGCATGATTACTAGTCTTGCAAGTGGTTATTACCCTGCAAGAAAAGCTGCACAACTTGACCCCATAGTTGCTCTTGGTCGAACCTAAAGGGTAGTTTTAGTCGTAGTTTTGCATCGATGAAAATACCTGCAGTAAAATTTTCTCGAGATACATCTGGTTTTGGAAAAGCTCTTAGAGAGCGAGTGGAGGAATACTTCAATGAAACCGGATATGAAAAAGGTGGTGGTTTTAAAATGTACTTCAAGAGTTTCTTGATGCTTGCACTTTACTTCGTGCCATGGGGTTTAATTACATTTGGAGTTACAGGAGGAGGAATATGGTTTTGGGTAACAGAAATCATTATGGGAATGGGGCTTGCTGGAATTGGATTAAACATCATGCATGATGGAAATCACAATTCATACAGTTCTAAAGCTTGGGTTAATAAATTAATGGGTCGCACTATTGATCTTGTTGGAGGAAATGCTGAAATGTGGAAGATCCAACACAATGTATTACATCACACTTTTACAAATATTGAAGGTTTAGACGAGGATATTGCTCCTGTTGGTGTTCTGAGATTTAGTCCTACTAATCCTCTCCTTAAGATCCACAAGTACCAATACATTTATGCTTGGTTCTTTTATGCTTTGATGACTTTCTTCTGGATGTTACCCAAAGATTGGACAGCGCTTGCTCGCTACCACAAGAAAGATTTGATTAAGACTACAGGAAGAACAACAAAGGGACTACTATTCCAAATGTTAGGCACTAAGTCTTTCTATTTTGGCTATATCATAGCATTACCTATGATATTTAGTGGAGTTTCTTGGTGGGCTATTATTCTTGGGTGGATTGTAATGCATCTTGTAGCTGGTTTCTTACTAGCTATTATTTTCCAACCAGCTCACGTATTAGAGCATCATGCTTTCCATAATGTTACTCAAGAGAAGGCATTAGAATTAGACAATTCAAGATTAGAGCATCAATTGTTATCGTCAGCAAATTTTGGCACTAACAATAAGATCCTAACATATTTATGTGGTGGATTGAACTTCCAAATCGAACACCACCTCTTTCCAAACATTTGTCATGTTCACTATAAGGCAATTTCTAAAATAGTGAAGAAAACAGCTGAAGACTACAAATTACCTTATAACTCAGGCATGAGTTTTATCGGAGCTCTTAGGCTGCATGGACAATTCCTAAAAACTCTCGGTAGAGCTTAATGTCATTTGAAAATCTTGGGCTGAATGAATGCGTTCTTGACGCCATTCGCCCCCTTGGCTATGAAAAGCCAACTCCTATTCAAGAACAATCTATCCCCTTTGTTTTAGAGGGAAAGGATCTTCTTGGTTGTGCACAAACCGGAACAGGTAAAACTGCAGCGTTTGCACTACCTATTGTTCACACTCTTAGTTCAACGCCTCCTAAACACAAGGGAAGTAAGAAGCCAGTTAGAGCGCTTGTGATTTCTCCAACTAGAGAACTCACTTCTCAAATCAACGATAACTTTAGAGACTATTGCTCTCATTCGTCTCTAAGGAATACTGTTATTTATGGAGGTGTATCACAACATAGACAGGTTAGTTCACTTAGAAGGGGTGTTGATATTCTCGTGGCAACACCTGGACGACTTCTAGACCTTTGTAACCAGGGATTTATTAATCTGAATACAATTGAATTTCTTGTTCTTGATGAAGCAGACACCATGCTTGACATGGGATTCCTTCCTGACATCAAGAAAATCATAAAGCAATGTCCTGAAAAAAGACAAACTCTATTCTTCTCTGCAACTATGCCTAAGGATATAGTAAAGCTTTCATCTTCAATTTTAACTGATCCAGAACGTGTTCAAATAGATGCTGAAAATTCAGCTGCTGTAACCGTTGAGCAAAAAATTTATTCTGTTCGTCAAAATGACAAAAAGGATCTGCTAGTCCATATTCTTCAAGACGAGAGTATATACAATGCATTAGTATTTACTCGCACTAAATACGGTGCTGATAAAGTCGAACGACATCTAAGAAACAATAAGATTAAAGCTGAAGCAATCCACGGTAACAAAAGCCAAGCAAAGCGTGAAAAAGCTCTTGAGCGATTTAAAAAAGGTAAAGTCCAAGTTTTGGTTGCGACAGATATTGCTTCAAGAGGGATTGATGTCGATGTTCTAGATCTAGTTGTAAATTTTGAATTACCCAATCTTCCTGAAAGCTATGTCCATAGAATTGGACGGACTGGAAGAGCTGGGAATGAAGGTTTAGCAATTTCATTTTGTAATGAAGGATCAGAACGAAATCACCTAGCAGGAATACAAAAACTTCTTGGGAAAGAAATAGAAATCGTAGAAGATCACCCATTTGCTCTTGAAATAGGAAGAGTTGGCATGGATCCAAAACCGTCGGGTAAATGCCGCAAAAAGAATAGGTCTAGAGATAGAGGTGGTTCTAAGAAATTTGATGGTCGTCGAAATGATAGACGTCGTGACAACAAGAAACGCGATGATAACAAAGTTGGCGACGACAAAAGACACGACGATAAAAAACGTGACGATAGAAGACGCGATGACAGATGGAGTGACGACAGAAGGCGTGAGGATAGAAGACGTGATGACAGAAGGCGTGACGATAAAAAACGAGACGACAGAAGACGTGACCAGAATAAAGGTCGCAGATTTGAATCTTCAGGAGGAGGAAAGAAACGAGGGTATAAGTCTACAGAAGCTAGCGCATCAGAAAATAAAACTCACTTCAAGAAAAAGAAAAAGAGGGATAACAAGTTTGGCTTTAGTCCTAAAAAAGGAGAAAGCTCTAGCAAAAAACCTCAAATTGGTAGAAGAGGTGCTAAGAAAACCAAATTCAAAGGGCGTTAGAAGTTGATTTTGTACATTTGGGTTCGCCTAATTCAGGGCATTAAAGCATAACACAAATGAGAATCATGATTTGGATTGCAAGCAGCTTACTATTTGTACTTACTTCTTGTGGAGATAGTGGAGCTACATCTAAACCTGTAGAATCGAACGCTGTAACTCAAACTGAGGAAGTTGGAACGCAGACAGCTGTTGTTTCGCCTAGGTATAAAAACGGCATAAACGACCACAATAAAGGTGATAAGACTGGTAACATTAGATTACACGGTACTATTCCTACAAAGGGTGGTTCTTATATGTATCTATACCAAACAGAAGCAAGAACAAAGACTCTAATAGATAGCACAGAGGTTGAAGGAGGTGTATACAACTTTAAGAAAGTAGAAGTAAGCAGAGGCTTTTATGAGTTGAGCTTGGATAAAAAGCCCAACAACATTTGCTCAATTATTTTAAATCCCGATGAATCGGATGTACAGATAAACTTTTCATCAAGCAGACTTTCTTCTTCTAAAAAGGCTCCAGCATCGAAGGAGAATAAAGCTTGGTTTATATACTCAAGTGCTGAGTCAAAGAATAAAAACGAAATCAAAAATCTTAGAAAGGGTATGAAAGACAGCCCTTACAGAAGAAGGATTGAGGAGCAGATTAAGGCCAAAGAAATGGAGCTTGTAAATAAGCAACATGAGCTTATGGATCAATACGGAGGTACTTACTTCGCTAAGTTTATGACTTGGAAGAATCCTAAGTATCCTTCAGACCAAGGGCGTTTCTTCGAAGATCTTGACCCGCTTGACAACAGTTTGATACACTCTATGACTATAAGTGATAGAATTCAAGCTATGATGGTGAAGTTCAGCAAGGGAGAGGATGCTAGATTTTTAGCATGCATTGACATCATTAAGGCTCATTTTGAACCTAACCCCGTTACTCTAGAGAGTGCTCTATATGCAATGCTCGACGGGTTCTACAATACAGGAAAAGAGGACATTTGTCTTTACATATTAGACAACTACATTTACGACGAGGATTGCGGAGCTGATTTGAGCGATGTAATCAAGCAAAGAGCTGAGGGTATTGTAAATCTTCAAGTTGGCAAGACTCCTCCAAACTTCAATATCGAAGCATACGGTGGTGGTAAGGTGAATCTTTATGAAACAGTGAAGAAGAATAAGTATACGTTAGTTATGTTTTGGGCTTCATGGTGTCATAAGTGTGAACAGGAGATCCCTGCTCTTATTCCTCTATATGCAAGAACTCATTCTCAAGGATTTGAGGCTATTGGAATTTCAATAGACCAAGCTCGAAAGTCTTGGACCGATGTGATTGAAACTAGAGGCATGCAATATCCTAACGTAAGTCAACTTCAAGGATGGAATAGTCCTATTGTTAAGGATTACAAGATCACAGCAACCCCGACTTATTTCCTATTAAACAACAAAGGCGAAATAGTTTTGAAGCCTAAGCGTGTTTATGAAGTAGACAACTTCTTAAAACAGAATCTATAATTTTTAATTTTTCAATAGAATAAAATCATGGCAGTATTAGTAGGCCAAAAAGCACCGCACTTCTCTGCGGCAGCAGTACTAGATGGAAACAATATCGTAAGCGATTTCTCACTAGATCAATACATCGACAACAAGTATGTAGTTCTTTTCTTCTACCCAAAGGATTTCACATTTGTTTGTCCTACAGAGCTTCACGCTTTCCAAGAAAAACTTTCTGAATTTGAAGCACGTGGATGTGCTGTAGTTGGTTGTTCAACTGATACAGCAGAAAGTCATGCTGCATACTTACGTTTGCCTAAAGCTCAAGGAGGAATTCAAGGAATAACGTACCCACTAGTAGCAGATACAGCTAAGACCATTTCAACAAATTACGATGTGCTTACTGGCATGTACGACTATGACGAAGAGGGGAACCTAATAAGCGACAATGAGCTTATCGCTTACCGTGGATTATTCCTAATTGACAAAGACGGCATCGTTCAGCATCAGCTTGTAAACAATCTACCACTTGGCAGAAATGTAGATGAGGCTCTTAGAGTTTTAGATGCTCTTATACACGTTGAAACTGAAGGAGAAGTTTGCCCAGCAAATTGGAGCAAGGGGAAGGATGCTATGCAAGCAACTGACGAGGGCGTTAGTAGCTACCTAGCTAGTCACTAAGACTAACCTAGGTCTGCTAGCTTTTCTTCAAGAATTGCAATTTTAGCAACTGCGTCTGCTTCTTTGTTGCGCTCGTTTGCTACTACAGCTTCAGGAGCACCATTAACGAATTTTTCGTTAGATAGTTTTCTCCTAACGCTATTTAAGAAACCTAACTGATAGTCAAGATCCTTTTGGATCTTGGCTTTTTCAGCTTCTACATCAAACCCTCCAGAAAATGGAATGTAGAATCTCGTTCTCCCAACCATAAACCCAAACGCCCCATCCACCTTCTCATTCACATGTTCTATTTCATCTAGATTAGTAAGATGTGCAATTGCTGACTCCAATTGTTCAGTATACCCCTCTCCTGCTTGAACCTTTAAGTTTAGCTTTTCCTTGTTAGGAATATTATTTTCTTTTCTAACATTTCTAACTCCTCCAACTATTTCCTTTAAAGATTCAAAATTCTTTAAAAGGTCATAGTCAACCTCACTTAAACTAGGCCACTCTGCAATTATAAGAGCCTCCTCTCGTGTATTTTTCTCACCTATCCAATGCCAAACCTCTTCAGTTAAGAATGGCATGAACGGATGAAGTATCTTCAAAAGCTTTTCGAAAATTTCCAAAGTCTCAGATAGAGTTTTTGAGTCAATTGGCTCACCATATGGTGGCTTAATAAGCTCTAAGTACCAACTACAAAACTCTTCCCAAACCAGCCTGTATGTAGTCATCAGTGCTTCACTTAATCTGAACTCCCCATACTGAGAATCCAAATCCACCAACGCCGCATTCACCCTAGAATTCATCCATTCAACAGCAAGAGCTGCAGATTCTGGCTGCGCTTTATCAGAATCTACCTCCCAACCCTGTACAAGCCTAAATGCATTCCAAATCTTATTTGAGAAATTCCTACCTGTCTCACAAAGCTTCTCATCAAACGGCAAGTCATTTCCTGCAGGCGAAGTAAGCAACATCCCCACTCTCACTCCATCAGCTCCATACTTCTCCATGAGCTCAATAGGGTCAGGACTATTACCCAAACTCTTACTCATCTTTCTCCCCTTATCATCTCTTACGATACCCGTAAAGTAAACATTTTTGAAAGGCGGTAATTCTCTATAGTGATAACCACTCATGATCATCCTAGCTACCCAGAAGAACATGATCTCTGGAGCAGTTACTAAATCATTTGTTGGGTAGTAATAATCAACCTCACCATCCTTGTGTAAACCATCAAATACTTGAATAGGCCAAATCCACGAACTAAACCATGTATCCATCACATCCTCGTCCTGCTTCAAATCTGATTCAGTCAGAGATGCCCCTGATTTTTCACAAGCCATAGCTATTGCCTCCTCCATAGTTTTTGCAACCACAAAATCATCATCGCCATCACCATAATAAAAAGCAGGAATTCTATGCCCCCACCAAAGCTGACGGCTAACACACCAGTCCTTGATGTTCTCCATCCAGTTTCTATAGCTATTCTTAAACTTAGCTGGGTGGAATTGGATGGTATCATCCATCACATGATCTAAAGCTGGTTTGGCCAGTTTTTCCATCGACATAAACCACTGCAGTGAAAGCCTAGGCTCGATTACTGCATCTGTCCTTTCACTCCTACCAACCTTATTTGTGTAATCCTCAATCTTAACGAGGTTACCCAATTTTTCTAGGTCTTTTGGCAACTGCTTTCTCACCGCAAATCTGTCCATCCCCTCGTACGGTACAGCATGCTCACTCATAGTTCCATTTGCACTAATGGTATCGATTACTTCAAGACCGTGCTTAATCCCAAGCTCGTAGTCGTTGATATCATGAGCTGGTGTCACTTTAAGGCAACCTGTTCCAAACTCTATATCGATATAGTCATCCTGAATAATCGGCACCTCTCTATTACAGATAGGAATAATTGCCTTTTTACCGTGTAGGTGAGTATATCTATCGTCATCAGGATGAACACAAATTGCAGTATCTCCTAATATTGTTTCAGGTCTTGTTGTAGCAACAGTTATCCACTCGTCTTCAGTTCCAACTATCTTATATCTAACGTGGTAGAGCTTACCATTTTCTTCTTTGTGAATTACCTCCTCATCACTAAGTGCTGTTAGCGCAACTGGATCCCAGTTCACCATTCTAACCCCCCTATAAATAAGGCCTTCATTGTAGAAATGTATGAAAGTGTCAATTACTCCTTCGTAATATCCCTCATCCATGGTGAAGCGCGTTCTATCCCAATCACAACTTGCACCCAATTTCTTAAGTTGGTCTAGAATTATCCCACCGTGCTTGTGCGTCCAATCCCAAGCGTGGCTTAAAAACTCATCCCTGCTTAAATCGCTTTTCTTAACGCCTTCTTCTCTAAGCTTGCGAACAACTTTCGCTTCAGTTGCAATAGAAGCATGATCAGTTCCGGGAACCCAACATGCATTCAAGCCCTTCATTCTAGCCCTTCTGACTAGTACATCTTGAATAGTATTATTCAACATATGCCCCATATGTAATACGCCTGTTACGTTTGGGGGAGGAATAACTACGGTATACGGTTCTCTTTCATCCGGAGTAGAATTAAAATATCCATTCTCCATCCAATATGAGTACCATTTATCTTCTGTAGTCCTTGGATCGTACTTAGCTGGGATTTCCATGAGTGCAAAAATACTTCACTAAACGAGCAAAGCCGCCCCGAGGGACGGCTTTGTATATAAAAGTTTATCTCTCTTACTTATTTGTAGGT
>MDTD01108882.1_pt1 | contig 17913 bp, 19 predicted proteins | sample 811221 | NCBI WGS metagenome assembly MDTD01 (sample SAMN05326646, study PRJNA326480) | marine metagenome | isolation source: seawater | place: Pacific Ocean: South West | collected 2011 | reverse complement strand
CGAGCTTTGAATTAAGGTCTCTTTTTTTAACTGATTTTAAGGAGCTTTTTATTTTCATAATTAAAAAATAATTTAAAATGCCGGCAACGACTTACTCTTCCGTGTCTTAAGACAAAGTACCATCAGCGCAGAAAGGCTTGACTTCCGAGTTCGGAATGGGATCGGGTATGACACTTTCGCAATAATCACCGGCCTGGGTTTTATACTTAAGAAATTAAAAGTTGTAAAGCTATTAGATAAGTTTTTATCTTTTTATTTTGCTTAAATAATCTTGATAAGTAATTTTAACTGCATTTTTTATATCAGTTTTTGCTTTCCAGCCATATTTCTTTGCTAAATTCACATTAAGCACTTTTCTTGGTGTTCCATTTGGTTTTTTTTTGTCTAACTTGATTTTTACTATTCTATTTGGACTTATAATTTTCAGAAAAATATTAGCATACTGCTTAATAGTGAAATCTCTTCCAGTTCCAATATTTATCAAAGTTTCTTTTATTTTTTTATTCATAAAAAAAACACATGCTTCTGCAAGATCATCAACAAAAATCAACTCTCTTTTTGGAGAACCATCGCCCCAGAGAACTAAATGACGTGTTTTACCAATTTTTACATTATGAATCTTTCTTATAAGTGATGGGAAAAAATGAGAATTTAAAGGATCGTAATTGTCATTCGGACCAAATGTATTTGTTGGCATTAAACACTTGAAATTAGTTTTGTATTGAAAATTGTAACTTTCACACATTTTAATCCCAGCAATCTTTGCAACAGCATATGGTTCGTTTGTTTTTTCAAGTTCACCGTTTAATAAATAACTCTCCTTTATAGGTTGTTTACAAGATTTAGGATAAACACAGCTTGAACCTAAAAAGATTAGATCTTTGATATTGCAAATATGCGCACTGTGTATAATATTATTTTGTATTGATAAATTACTGTAAATAAACTCAGCTTTGTATTTATCATTAGAGTATATACCCCCTACTTTTGCTGCTGCAATAAAAATAAATTTGGGTTTGTTTTTCCTTAAAAAATTTAAAACTTCTTTCTGATTTGTTAGATCTAGTCTAGATTTTTTTATCGTAAGAATATTATTGTAACCTGTCTCATTTAGTTTTCTTACTATAGCACTTCCAACTAAACCATTATGCCCAGCAACAAAAATTTTTGAATTTTTTTTAATCATCTCTCAATTTTTTGAGATCGAACTTGACCATTTCTTTAACTAAAGTTTGCAATGAAGTTTTAGGCTTCCAATTTAAGTCCTTATGTGCTTTTTTCGAATCTCCTAAAAGAGTATCTACTTCCAAAGGTCTAAAATATTCTTTATCGCAAGCTATTATACATTTTCCATTTTCATCATAACACTTTTCATTAAAACCTTTGCCTTTCCATTTGTAATTTTTAAAATTAAGCTCTTTTAAAACAAAATTGACAAATTGTTTAACTGAATATTGTTTTCCTGTTGAAATAATATAATCTGACGGAGTTTTCCTTTGTAGCATCTTCCACATTGCTTCAACATAATCTCTAGCATGTCCCCAATCTCTTTTTGCAGATAAATTACCTAAAAATAAAATCTTCTGTTTTTTTAATTTTATTTTACATAATCCAATAACGATCTTTCTTGTTACAAAAGTTTCACCTCTAACAGGACTTTCGTGGTTAAACAAAATACCATTACATGCAAAAATATTATATGCCTCTCTATAATTTACTGTTATCCAATGAGCGTATACTTTTGCTACTCCGTATGGACTTCTAGGATAAAAAGGTGTTTTTTCTGTTTGAGGAACTTCTCTAACTTTTCCAAACATTTCGGATGTGCCCGCTTGATAAAATTTTGTAATTTTTTCATAACCATGAAATTTTATAGCTTCTAAAATTCTTAATGCACCAACCGCGTCCGCGTTTGCTGTGTATTCTGGAACCTCAAATGAAACAGATACGTGCGACTGAGCTGCTAAATTATAAATTTCATTAGGTTTAATTTTTTTAATTAAACTTGATACTGAAATTGCATCAGTAACATCTCCATAATGTAAGAAAAAATTTCTTTTACTTTCGAAAGGGTCTTGATAAATATGGTCTATACGTCCTGTATTGAATGATGAAGATCGTCTTTTTACTCCATGAACTAAATAACCTTTCTTAAGTAAAAACTCAGAAAGGTATGCCCCATCTTGACCAGTTACACCGAATATTAAAGCAGTTTTTTTTTTCATAATTTTTTATATCTAAAAAGAAATAATTTGAAGTAAATAACTGTATAAAGAAATAAATTCAATAAAATTAAAATTATTTGTATTTGAGTATTAAAAATAAATTGAGAACCAACTAAAAAAATCATTAAATTATATAAATTTATTATAGTAGCACTGGATAAATTAGCTAATAAAATTTTTTTTGTATATTTTTGTTTAAGAAAATAAAAAATTAATTGATGTAAATGATTAGAGTCTGGTTTCATCGGTGATCTATTCAATAAATTTTTTCTTATCATTGAAAAAAGGGTTTCATATGATGGGTACCATAACAAAAGTATTATAAAAAAAGGTGAAATTTCAGAGTTAGTATCATAAAAATTAATCAAAATAATTGAAAAAATAAACCCCAATAAATATGAGCCAGAGTCACCAATAAATATTTTATTTATTAGGTTAAAAAAGAAAACTAAAAATAAAATCAAAGCTAAATTAAAAATTAAAAATTTCTCAATTTCAAAATAATTTAATGATATAAGTAAAACAATTATGGAGATAACAGATAGATAATACCCAACACTGAGTGTATTCAAACCATCAAAAAAATTAGAGCCATTAATTACAATTAAAATACAAAAACACACAAACATGTAATTTATTAAATGATTTGTTAATAGACTATCCAGTACGTCAATTCTTGTATTTATAATTTGAATATCGCCGATGATTACAAAAGATAAAACAATTGATAATTGAAAAAATAGTCTTTTTTTTGCAGATTTTATAAACTTTAAATCTGATATTATTCCTAAAAATAATATTAGAAATGAAAATAAAATAAACCATTTATCGTATTCATTAAAATGAAACAAAAGACTTAAAAATATAAAAATTCCTCCAGTGAGTGGGGTCTTGTTTTTTGAGGCAAATTTTTGATGAGAATCTCCTGATACACTAATCAAGTATTCTTTTTTCACCAAATAACTGTTCAATGATAAAATTATTAATGATAAAAAAAATATGTAAATATAAAAAAGCATTAATTTTTATTTTTTAATAAGAAATTAATAGATAATATAAATAAACAATATAATGATTTTATGATACTAAATTTTAAGTAAATTCTATAAACTCTATAACCATCTAAAATTTTTTGCATAATTGAGGAAGATAAAGAATTTGATAGTTTCCTCCATTTTGACAATTTCTCATCCAATCCAAACATCTTTACTCCATTTTTAGAGAGAAATAACCAAAAAACATAATCTTCCTTAGTCTTTATATTGGGAAAATAAATATTTAGATTATCAAATATCTTTTTTTTAATTATTACTGTTGATAAACCAATATCACATGATCTTATCAATTTTTCAAAATTAATCGTATCTGTAGCTTTTCTAAAACCGACTATATTTTGATTCTCGTCAACTATTTCGTAAGATGTAAAAGAAAAGTCAATATTCATTGCGATCATAAATTTTATCTGACTCTCTAATTTTTTAGGCACCCATAGATCATCCGCATCACAAAAAGCTATATAGGTTCCTTTCGCAAATTTTATTCCTTGATTTCTTGAGTATCCTGCTCCTTGATTTTTTAATTTAGAAATTACTCTAATTCTATCATCAAGATTTTTTAATTCTTTTAATTTTTGTGAACTTTCAGGGCTTTGTTCATCATCAACAATTAAAATCTCAAAATTTTCATGAGTTTGATTTAAAATTGAATTAATTGTTTTTTCTATATAATTTTTTTTTTGATAATAAGGTATAATAATACTTATAAAACTCATAATTTATAATTTATTAAATCATTTTTAGCTAAAAGAACAAATTTTTATTTTATTATCATACAATTTTCAGTAAAAAGACAAGCTATTTTAATAATCTATAAAAAATATTTGTTTGAAAATGATAGATTCTAATTTGTTAATTGCAATTGCAACTTATAAAGAGTCGAAAAATATACATGAGTTAATTAATAAAATAAGAGAGAATTATCTTAAAACTAAAATATTAATCGTTAATGATAATTCTAATGACAATACAGCTAAAATTATAGAAAAAATGAATGATAAAAATATAGTTTATATGGAAAGACCTAAAAAACTTGGATTAGGCACCGCCCATAAATTATCTCTATTTTTTGCGATTAAAAATAAGTTTGATTATATTTTGACATTAGATGCAGATTTTTCTCATGATCCAAATTATATACCGCAACTTCTAAAAAAGATTGGACCAGATAATTTTGTGATAGGATCTAGATTTTGTAAAGGAGCTAAAAGTGACTACAAAGGTTATAGAAAAATAATTTCTATATGCGGTAATTATTTTGCAAAAAAATTTCTTAATATTAAATTAGATGAAATTACAACTTATTTTAGAGTATATAGCGTGAAATTATTAAAAAAACTTCCTTATGATGAACTTAATGCGCAAGGTTATAGTCTTGGAGTAAAGCTTATATGGTTTATGAAAAAGTTAGATGCAAATTTAATCGAAGTGCCCATTCATTTTAAAGACAGGTACAAAGGAAAATCTAAAATACCAAAGTTACAAATATTTATAAGTTTTTTTGATCTTATATTGATTAAATTTAATGATATTTTTAGGTCACAAAAATTTTATGAAACTAATCCGACATATAAGTTTGATATCACATGTTCAAAATGTTTAAACAATTTTTTTACGAGAAAAAATAAAAGATATATATGCTTAATTTGTGACAAAAGAATATGAAAAATATAAAACATCCCTATGGAAATAAAAAAAGTTTTTTAATTAAATTTTTTAAAATTTTAATACAAAATATTATTAGATTTTTTGTAAATTTTTTTTGTAAATTAGATAAGGATGATGAAATAATTATTTCGTCAGCAACTCATGCACCTTGGAAAAAAGATAGAGAGTTTTTAGACTTTTACGAAAAAATAAAAAATTATACTCTTCTAGACTATCCAAGGGCATTCACCTTATGGCAATGTTCAAAGAGTTTGAAAAATCAAAATGGATCTATTCTAGATCTAGGTTGTCTTTTAGGTGGTGCAGGTTTTTTAATGGCTAAAGTTAATAAAAAAAATAATACCTATTTAATAGATAGCTTTTCAGGATTCAAAAAGGATGATGGAATTCATAAAAAAGAAGTATTTTTTTTCGATGATATTGAATATGTAAGAAGGAATTTAAAAAAACTTAGGTTAAAAAAAACTAAAGTTCTAAAGGGTTACTATCCAAATGATATAAAAATAAAAATTGAAAAAATTAAGTTATGCCACATAGATGTTAATACTTTTAAAGATACTAAAGCTATATTTCACTCAGTAGACAAAAAGATAATAAGAGGTGGTATTATTATTTTTGATGATTTTGGTATCTGGGGTGTTGACGGTATAAAAAAATTTATCTATCAAATTGAGAAAAAATACCACTTTAAATATCTTTTTTTAAAAAATTACATGGGCCAATGTATTTTGATTAAAAAATAATTTTTTAGTTATTTTAAAAATTTTTTTATAAATAAGATTGTTATTGCTGTCAAAATCAAAAATCCATCTTTTAAAGCATTAACTTTCTTTTCTCCGCCAATTCTTTTTCTCTCTTTACTAGGTAAGGAAGAATAATTAAGAAGATTTCTTTTTGCTTTAATAGGAATTTCAACACAAATTCTAAAATCATTATAAATTAACCCTAATTTTTTAGCAGTTTCAGTTTTACCCAAAATATAAGTATAAAGTATATCCGATAAATTTAAGTCAAACAAAATATTGCCCATTTTAGTAAAAATTTTATTTCCTAAAAAAGTTACTATATTGTCGTCATCACTACCTCCACCATCTAAATATCTAGTAGCAAAAACAAGATCTCTATTTTTACACTCATTTAACATTTCATTTAAGTACTTGGGATCCATTGATCCATCTGCATTTATGATACAAAAATATTCTGTTTTTATTTCTCTAATTCCCTCCTTAAGGGCATTACCATAACCATTCTTTTCCTGAGTAAAAATTTTTACATTTGATATATGAGATATAGACTCAATAGTATCCTTATCTTCTTTTTGTAAAACTATCAATTTTTCACAATTGTATTTTGCTAATTCAGTAAGAAAAATTGGTAATGACTCTGCCTCCCTATGAGCCGGAATTAAGAGAGTTAAATTATTCATTAAAAATTATTTTAATTATTTTTTTCTAATCTTAATAAAAATGAGTAATTTAGCCAGAACAATGATGCTGTATAACTGGTGAAAAAACTCCCAGATGGGAGGATTGGTATCAGTACAGAAATTAAATATAAAATACCAGCAATTTTAAGAACATTTTCATTAATTTTTTTTTGTTTTATTAAAACAGAAATTAAGTTTATTAAGATTAATAAATAACCAATAATACCTAATTCAGAAAGTAGTTCAAAATGAAATTGATGTGGATGAGTAGATCCACTATTTAAATTTGGAATATCATTATATTTCTTTTTATAACTTTCATATCTAAATGTTTTTACACCTGATCCAAAAATGGGCTTATCTTTAAATATATTAAATGCTGTATTATAGTGCCCAAAATGTTGGTTATTTCTAATTAAAATTTTAAAATCAAATTTAGAATTATTAAAAGTAGTTTCTTTAAAATTATCAAAAATATGGTGTGTAAATTTTCCTTTTAAAAGTGGATTTGTATTCAATGCCGAAAAAATAATCAAAATTATAAAAAAGGAAAAAATAATTTTTCTTTTGATAGTTTCTTTGTGAAAAAAAGTCAAATATAAGATTGAAATTATAATGATTTTAATAAAGTTAGATCTTTCTCCTATTAAAAAAGAAGTTATTACAAATAAAGAGAAAAAAATTAAAAATGCTTTGCTCTGTTTTTGTAGAAAAAAACTTAAACAGATAAGAAAGAAACCATGATAATATGCTCCTATCTTTAATTCGTCACCTGTAAAACTTGCTACTCTACCGGGATAATTTGCGCTTAAGCCTAAAATATTATATCCAAATGAATATTCAAAAATTATATCGCCGGTAACTATAAGAAAAATTAAAGACCAAAATTTAATAATTTCATTTTTAAATATCGAAAAATAATATGATAAAGCATATGCAAAAAAAACAAATCTAATAAAACCAATAGCCCTAATTATACTCTCATTGTTGTTAGCAACTAGAAATGAATTTAGTACTAAATAGATATATATTAAAATTAAAAAAAAAAAATTAGTTTGATATAATAAGTAAAATTTTTTTTTTTTTAATAATTCGATAATAAAAATTATAGAAATGGTTACAACAAAAAGGTTGCTTATTAAAGAACCTGAAATAAGTGCAATGGGGAAAAAAATTATAAAAAAATAATTGATTTTGGAGAATATGTTATCTTTATCGTTTATTAATTGATTCATAAGTAATAATGCTTTATTTATCAGTTAAATTATCAAGTGCAAATAAAGAATTAATTTTCGTTAATTGTTAGATGCAAAAATTACAAAAAAAACACTTAATTGTTTTTATGCCCTTCATTGGAGTTGGAGGAGTTGAGAAAAACTTATTTACCATAACGAATTTCTTGAGTGAAAAAATTGACAACATTAGTGTTTGCACTGTTTCAAAACGATTTAAATCAAAATTTAGTAAAAAGATAAAATTGATATCACCAAAAATGAGTGTGTCGGAAAAAACAAATATAAGAATAAAATATTTAATTTGCTTATATCTACTATTTAAACTTTTTCTTAAAAATAGAAATTACTTATTATTCTCCTTTCAAGCTAATATCTATTGCATATTACTTTGTAAATTATTTAATATAAAGGTAATAGTTAGAAGTAATTCATCTCCTTCTGGATGGTATCATAATTCTTTCAAAAAATTTATTTATAAAAAGATAATAAAATTAGCTGACACAATAATAGTAAATAGCATGGATTTTAAAAGAGAGATGGAAAGAAAATTTTCTATAAAAACAATTTGTATTTATAACCCTCTTAATATCAATGAGATTAAACGAAAATCAAAAATTCCTTCCAGATTAAATTTTTTTAGAAATAAACATTTTAAAATCATTAATATTGGAAGATTTACAAATCAAAAAGATCAAATTACAATATTAAGGGCTGCAAATGAGCTTAAGAAAATTATTGAATTTCGGTTACTTATCATTGGAAGAGGTGAAGAAAAAACCAATCTTAAAAAATTTATAAAAGTAAACTCATTAAATAAATGTGTTAAAATCATAAATATTCAAAAAAATCCATATAATTTCATAAAACAGTCAGACGTATTTGTCCTTTCATCTAAATACGAGGGATTACCAAATGTTTTACTTGAAGCTTCCGCACTAAATAAATTTATTATATCAACGGATTGTCCCACTGGACCAAGAGAAATTTTAAGTAATGGATCAGTGGGCTTATTGTTTAAAATTGGAGATTATGAAGGATTAACAAAAAAGATATTACTATACTTAAAAAATAAAAAAAAATTTAATCACAAAATTAAAAAAAACAAGAATTTTTTAGATAAATATAATTTTTATAAAAATCTTGAAAAATATCTATTTATTGTAAAAAGAAATTTAGACTAATTCAAAATTAATTTTTTAAGAGACTCGTTATAATTAAACAGTGTAAATTTTTTGCAGTTTTTTTTAGAAATTAGAACTTTATCGTACTTATCTTTAATTGAATAAAATTCAAATAAAGCGTCTCTTAGAGCGTTTTTCTTATTAGTTTCAAAAAGAATACCGCCTCTTCCGTTCTCTAAAAGTTCTGATGGACCATTTTTACAATTACTTGAAATAATAAACAAATTACATAAAGCTGCCTCAACTATTACAAAACCAGGGTCTTCCCATAATGAAGACAATATAAAGGCATCAGCTTTTTTCATAAATGTATAAATTTCATCAGTAAACCCCATTAACTTAATTTTATCGTTAAGTTTTAAATTATTAATTTGATCTTGTAAATTTTTTCTCTCCTCCCCTTCACCAAATATTAAGAGATTTTGATTTAAACTATTTGAAGACTTTAAAAAATTAGAATATTCACTTATAAGATACTTAAAGTTTTTTTGCCTAGTAAGTCGCCCAACTGCAATAAAAAAATTGTTTTGTATATTCATTTTTTTTTTTTTTAAATCCTTAGTTTGAGAAATGAATTTATGAATATCCAAAATTGGATCCGGAACAAAAAAAAGCTTATCAGAATTGAATAAACCCATCTCTAAGAGTTGAACTTTTAAGTCATTTGAAGGACAAGCAATCTTATAAATTTTTTTGGAAAAATATTTCCAAATATTTTTTCTTAAAAAATTTAGCTTTGGAAATCCAGAAATTCTTAATATAAATTTTGAGTTCAAATTTAAAGAATTACATAAAATTAAAGGCATTAATGTAATTAAATGTGCAATAAAATAAGAAGATCTATTTTTAGATAAAAATGCAATTAAAGGAAAAAAGGAGATGATAGATATTAAAATATATGAAAATCTACTTCCTATGTAACCTCTTTTGGGTAAAAATTTGAAGTAACTTACGGTTAAATCAATCACCTCAATATTTTTTTTTTAAAAAAGTCTTTTTGATCGTCCCATTCACCGCAAGCATTTATAATATTAATTAAAAATTTTTTTTTTGAATATTTGTTTAAGGCGATTGCAGAATTTATTACGGAATAATACGTGCCTACTTTATCAAGACAAGGTGCCCAAAGTAAAATTTTTTTCATATCTATTTTTTTATTAATAAAATTTTTTTACCAAATATATCTATATATTCGTAGTTAAATTCCTTTTTATCCAACATTTTTTCATAGCGAAAATAATCCTCTTTTTTATCTATAAATTTGTAATTCATATTCTTAAAGATATTGTAATCATAAACCTTATACTCTTTATGTAACCTTGATACATTTCTACCTAGAAATATAATTGTTGTAATAATTATTAAAATTAATGCTCTTTTTTTAAAAAGATTAAACTGCAACTTATTTTTTTCTAAATAGAAAACTAAGGGGATAAAAATCAATAATGCAAAAAGATGATATCCACCATATCTAAGACTTGGATGAAAAAATAACCATTCAACAAAATAAAATATCAAAAATAAATAAACAAGTAGATATTTTTTTTGTTTTTTTATCCTTTTAATATCTGCTTTAAATATCAAAAAAAGTATAAAGGACAAAAATAATAAACTTAATAAGTAATCAGACATTTTGTTGAAGAAATAAATATCAATCCAGTTAGATACCCAGTTAAAGTTTTTGATGTAATTTAATCTATCTTCAAAAACAAAATTTGGTGTTGCACCTCCTTTAGACCAAAGCTCGTACCAAATTTTTACACCCTGTACCTCCTCTTTTGATATTGACCATGGTAAATTATCAAAACACGTAAATGATGCTGGAAAAATTAGACAACTTGAATTGATAAAAGTTATAAAAAAAGAGGAAAAAACAAATAATAAGGATAAAATAAATAATTTTGATCGGACAAAAACTTTAATATATTTTCTTAAATGCTCCTCATAAATTAAAAAAAATATTAAAGTTGTATAGATTAAATAAAATGGTTTTAATGATATAGCTATACATACAATTAAAATTAAAAAACTTATAAGTTCTTTATTTTGTATTTTAGAATTCTTTGAATTATTATTAATAATCATCAAAATGACTATAAAAACTATAATTAACAATATTTGCCCAGCTCTATCTGTCCCATATTCAGATAGTCTACTAAAAAAAATATTTACAAAAATTAAAGAGAATAAATTTATATAATTATAAAATTTAAATTTTTTAAAAATTTCATAGTTAAAAATATTCTTCAGAAAGAAAAGATTTGCAAATCCAAGACAAAAGACAGATCCAATATGATATAAATAAATATCAATTTTAGGTAAATAAAATAATGAGTTTAAGAAAAAAAGCGATGATGGATTTCTAAAACCATTATTTAATAGACCTATACCAATTGGATGATTATTTTGAGTTAACATATGAGTATAAGCAAAATGATAGTAAGGAAAATCATCATGATTTTTTCCATTGAGAATAAAGATGAATAATATCGTGAAAACAAATATGAATTTTATTAAATCAACTTTATCGATATTTTTTTTTAAAAAAAAATAACCAAAAAAAAGAAGTCCTAAAATCAAAAAAAATGAATTAAACTGAAAAGTATGTGCAAAAAAGAGTGAGCTCAAGTATGATATTAAAATGAGAAAAAAAATACCACAAAAACCAATTACACCAATATTTTTAGAATATATTTTTAAATTATTATTTAAAAAAAAACCAAAACCTAAAATAGATGTAGCTATAGTAAAGTAATAAAAGAAATGCACGGTTAAAAAATTAATTTTTCTAAATTCGTTATTTTTTTAAGTTTAAAATATTTTTTTAATCTATCGTTATTCGATATTAAATAACTCGGTTTGTCATTATCAATAAATTTGTACTTTTTTCCGTATTTTTTACATATAAGCCTAGCAATATCCTTTAAAAGAATACCCTTACCTCTACCAATATTTATTACTCCTTGGTATCTTATTTTATATAAGGATATAATTATTTTAGAAATTTCCATCATAGATATAAAATCTCTATAATGATTTAAATTTTTCAAACTTATCGTATTTTTTGAATTTCTTACTTTTTTAATTAAATCTGGAACTAAATAATTTTTTTTTTGATTACTATTTGATGTGCTAAAAATTCTGCCAATGCAATATTTAGTTTGAGTATTGCCAAGTTTTTTTATTATGTATTTTTCAGCTAAATACTTTGTTTTTCCATAAAACGAAATCGGGTCTTTTCGAAAGTTTTCTAATATTTTTTTTTTTGATGATTTGTAAACATGTGAAGTAGATGAAAAAAAAAACCATTTGATTCTAGAGTTTAAAATTTCATCAACAATATTTTTTGTTCCATAATAATTTACATAATATGCTTTTTTTTTATTCTTATTAACCGTTTTTATGGGAACAATAGCAGCTAAATGTATCAAAACATCAAGTTTATTATCTTTAATCCAGTTACGGACTTTTGATTTATTTCTAACATCCCCCTTAAATTTTATAAATTTAATATTCTTATTAACTTTAATCAAATTTTTTCCAAGACTTCCAGTGCTGCCGGTAATACCAAATCTCAATTTCATTTTCTATTTTTTCATAAACTTAAATATATTTCTAAAAAAATTTTTTAAACTTATTTCTCTGGTTTTTATAACAGAAGGAGGTTTTAAAATTTCAGCTTTTTTTAAAATTTTACATGAACCCGAAGAGGAAAAATCAAAACTTAAATCAAAAGACTCGTAATTAGACTTGAAAATCTCTAATATCCTTTTAAAAGTTTCAAGATTATTTATTTCACAGTAAAAATTATTTCTTTTTTGATCTTTCAAATATGGCAACCATGAAGTATCATCTATAAAAAAATATCCTTTAAGTCTTAATTTCTTAAAATAGTGATAAAATATTTTTTCAACATGTTCTGCCTCATGCAAACTATCTAGATAAATAACGTCGAATTTTTTTGGTAATTTTTCATCTAAAAATTTAAAATTGTCATCTCTTGATTTAATAAATGTCCAATTTTCATCCTCGAATTTTTTTGAATAATCATCAATGTCTACTGAGAATAATTTTCCAGAATTTGTTCTACATATATCTAAAAAAGTTTTAGTAGATCTACCTTCTTTAACACCAAATTCAAGTATTATAGGATTTTTAATATCTTTAATTTGATTTTTAACAAAATTATCAAATTTATAGTTATAATCTTCCATAAGTAATTAATCTTTTTTTAAAAGATTAAGAAAAAAATACATTATATTAGTTAAATTATAATCAAAACTTTTAATAAACATTATTTTTTTCCTTTTTAAAATAAATTGAAGATATTCAAAAGCCTCTTTTCTTTTAGACCACCACTTTCTTGAAAATTTTGGATAATTTGACGAAATACTATCTTCAGTTTTTACATAGTCTGTTAATTTATTTGATATAATATTAAAATCTTTTGAATAATGATAAGCATGAATTACTAATCTGGCATCAATTTCCAAATTTGAAAATGAATTTAATTTAATATTTTTTACAAATTCTAAGAAAAACGATCTTCTAAAAGAAATACAGCTTGTTGGAAAAATAGTAGGCCAGCCTGATACATCAGAAGATTTTCGTTTTAGAGAAAAATTCAAATTATTTTTTGTTAAATTGACTACAAATTTTTTATTTGGATTTTTTGTAAAAAATTTATGAATTTTGCTAAGTTTTAGTTTTGTAAATTTATCATCTGAGTCTAATAGACATATAAGATCACCTTTTGACTTTTTGTAGGCTTTTAAAATTCCATTAATTTGATTTAATGGACCTGAGGAAAATTTTTTTTTTTTATTTTTGATTAATTTAATTTTTTTAAATTTATTTATAATTTCTAAAGAGTCATCAGTTGAACAATCATCAAATAATATTATCTCAAAATTAGTATAATTTTGAGATAATGCACTTTCCAATGATTTTTTTAAAAATTTTCCTTTATTGTAATTTGTTATTATTATTGATATTAAACTTTTTTTGTTTTTCATTTGATTTTATAATGATTAATAAATATTAAATGTGTCTTTTTATTGCAATTAATGTATAGATATTTTTTTAAAGTTTCGTGAAGAATCTCTTAAAGATGTCAAAATATTCACTTACCGTTATAACCGTAGTTAAAAACGATGATAAGAATATAGAAAAAACCATTAAATCAGTTGTTTTAAATAAAATCAAAAATATTGAGTACGTAATTATTGATGGAGGTTCAAAAGATAACACTCTAATGATAATAAAAAAATATAAAAAATATATTGATAAAATTATCTCTGGTAAAGATAAAGGAATTTATGATGCTATGAATAAGGGTATAAAAAATTCTAAAAACGATATTATAGTTTTTTGTAATTCGGGGGATTTTTTTTACAAAAATGCTTTAAAAAAAATTCTGAATATATTTAACAATAAAAATGTAGACTATGTTTTCGGAACTGTTTTAAGACATTACACTAAAGGTAAATTAATAAAATCTTCCTTAAACCCAAAAAAAATTTTTTTTAATTTTGATTTTGCAACAGCGCATTCGACTGGTTTTTTTTTAAAAAGAAAAATTTATAAACAAATAGGAATTTATAATCTCAAATTTAGATGTTCATCAGATTATGATCTATACTTCAGACTAATAAAAGGTGGTTTCTCAGGGTCAGTGACAAAAAAAAATGATTTAATTGGTAATGTTGCAAGTGGTGGATTTTCATCAAGGATATCTTTTTTTGATCATTTAATAGAAGAAACTAATATTAGACTTCATAACAAACAAAATGTTTTTATCGTTTTTTTGATTTTTCTTAATGCTATTATAAAAAAAATTATGAAAGATTTTTTCTAAATTTTATTTTAAATTCTTTAAGCCAGTTTTTTTTAAAATTAAAATTTTTATCATCTATGTATACATCGTATGACGGTTTACCTAGTTGTAATTTGTCAAATTTTAAACCCCATTTTTTCATTTGATTATAAGTAAATTTATAGCCTTTTTTTTTTGCGAGTTTTACATTTTCTTTATTTCTTCCCATGTACCTAGAAGTAAAAATTATTATATAATTTTTTTTATATAGTGAATTGATAACTTTAATAACCTCTTTTTTGGGTTTAGATTCCTTGTAGTTGTTATTTTTTGTAAAACAAATCACACCATCTAAATCAAAACAAAACTTTTTCATTTTTTTAATATAGTATATATAAACCTATGGAGAATATTCACACAAATTTTTTTAAAAAAAACTACTTCCTAATTGTATGTATATCTTTTGTTTTTACCGAATTTTATTACTTTAACTGGGGCTCTAGAGCACTAATTTCTAATAATTACCTATTATTAAATTCACTTATATTATTTCTGTTCTCTTTAATCTTTTTTTTTTTGATTTTTAAAATTTTTGAAAAAATAAAAAAAAAAATAGATGAAAAAAAATACAATTTTTTAATAACAACTTTCTTAACATTTGTTTATTTTAAGATAATTCAAATTCCTTTTTTTTACGCCAATTCTATTCATTTAAAAAGCTTAGTTTCAATTGGATTAAAGAAAATATTATTCGTAAAATTTTATCCTTTATTGCCTTTTTTAAAAATTATCATTCCTTTTGTATCATTATTTATTTTGATTTTTATTCTAAGCAAAAAATATAATCAAATATTATCTAATTTTACAATATCGTTTAGTATTATTTTTTTAATATTTCTATTAACCGATGTTTATAAAAGAATAAATTATTTAAATGATATTTCTTTAAAAGAAAATATCGCTACAAACGATAGGCAAGTTATTTGGTTCATGCTTGACGAATATGATCCAGAATACATAAACGAGAAAAAATATGGATTAAAATTAAATCATATTAAAGAAATTATGAATATTTCTTTTGTTCACGAAAATTCTTTTTCCCCATCAAGCTCAACTCTTCATTCTGTTCCATCTATTCTAATGAGAACAAAGACGAAAGGATCCAAAATAATCAATTATCAACTTAACATAATTAAAACAAATAATGATTTGGTTGAATTCAAATTTAAAAACACCATTTTTGATAAGATATACAAAAACAAATTCAATTTTAATATAATCTCTGAGGTATTACCTTATTGTGCAATGCTTAAATTAAATACAAATTGTTATGAATATGCAAATAGAAAAATATTTTTTTTTGATGGTATAAAAAATACTTATTTATCAATAGAATATCTAAATAAGATAAGTGAAATGATTGCAAAGAAAGAAAAGTTTAAAATTGAAACAATTAACCAAATAAACGATTTTAAAAACTCAGATATTTTTTTAAGTAGTAAGCTTAAAATAGATCTTCAAAAATTTGAAAAGATAATTAATCAGAATACTAATCTAGTTTTTTTTCATCTTTTTGTACCCCATACAAAAACTTCATCTTCAAAATATATAAGAGAAAAGTTTAACAACATGTACCCAACAAACGATGATGAAGAATATCTACTTAATTTAAAATTTACAGATATTTTAATAAATGAAATTTTAAATAAAATAAATAAAAATGATAAAAAAGATATTATGCTGATACTGTCGTCTGATCATTGGCGTAGAGTTAGATCACCCGAAAAAGCACAACCATCACTTCTATTAATTAAAATAAAATCTGATAATAATAAAATTGAAATTTTAAGACAAAATTCAAATATTTACCTCTATGATATAATCCATAAATATTTATCTAAGAAAATCAATTCTCATGACGATATAAAAAATATTTTTGATCAATCTAAAAAATTTGAAATCGATAATACACATATATTAAAATAAAATTTATGAAAATACTTCATATTACTTTTTCAAAAACAGGTGGTGCTGGTATCGGGGTAAAAAGACTTGAAGAGTCATTAAAACAAAAAAAAATCAAAAATGAAATATTTTATTTTGATAAATTTATAAATTCAAAATTTCAAGTTTCAAGTAAGATAATTTGGTATGTTCATATTTATTTAAAAAAAATTTTGATTAAATTTTTATCATCTTTAAAAAAAAAAATTCAATATCATTAAATATTTTCAGTAATTTTAATTTATCAAAATTAATAACAAGAAAAAATCCTGATATTGTACATTTACATTGGATTGGTAATGAAATGATATCAATTAAACAAATTTCACAAATAAACAAACCTTTAGTTTGGACAATGCATGATATGTGGCCATTTTCTGGATGTGAACACTATACTTCAAATAACAGATTTATTAATGGATTTAATTCTAATAACAGACCATATAATGAAAAAGGTTTAGATTTAGATAAATTTGTCTGGAGACAGAAGTTTAAATATCTTAAAAAAAAAAATATCAATATAATTTGTCCATCAAGCTGGGTCGAAAATAAAGTTAAAAAAAGCTTAATGTTTAGATCTAAAAAAAAATTTCTTTGTCCTTATATGATAGATCAAAACCAATGGAAAATTTTACCAAAAAAAAAAATTTTTATTTTTATAAAACCACCAAAAAAAAAGACTGTAATTTTTTTTAATGCAACCAGTTCAGTAAATTATAGAAAAGGTTTCAATTATTTGGTTGAGGTAATCAATAAATACCTAAAAAAAGAAAATTATTTTTTATTAGTTGCAGGTACAAAGCCTAAACTTTTTGATGATTTATTAATTGAAAAAAAATTTGTTGGTAATGTAAACTCGCAAGAACTCCTTAATAAAATCTATTGTAGTTCTGATATATTAGTTGTTCCAAGTATTCTAGAAACATTTGGTCAAGTTTTTGCTGAAGCTGGAGCATGTGGAATACCATCAGTTGCATTTAATCATACCGGGGCTTCTGATATTATTGATCATAAAACTACCGGCTATTTAGCTAAATACAAATCATCGAAAGATTTAGAAAATGGTATTAAGTGGTGTGAAAAAAAAATAAAGTTTAATAAAAATTTTTCAAATATTATAAGAAAAAAGATAATCAAAAAATTTTCATATAAAAAAAATGCCTCAAGAATGATTGAGATTTACAAAAAAATACTCAAAGACAATCAGCATTTGAAGGATAAAAATCTATAAGATTTTACTAAGAATTTATGAATTTTAAATTTTTTGAAGATCCAAGAATTTTTTTCTAAGATATATTTATTAT
>MDTD01065134.1_pt1 | contig 17922 bp, 14 predicted proteins | sample 811221 | NCBI WGS metagenome assembly MDTD01 (sample SAMN05326646, study PRJNA326480) | marine metagenome | isolation source: seawater | place: Pacific Ocean: South West | collected 2011 | reverse complement strand
TAACATAATCAATATAATCTCCTTGACGGCCATATTTTACACAAGAGTGATGTATATCGTTCATTATTTGCTTTAATTTAGCATCAACTTCTTCTCTAGTCCAACTCATGCGTAAAGAATTTTGACTCATTTCTAATCCTGAAGTTGCTACCCCTCCGGCATTTGATGCTTTGCCAGGAGCAAATAGTATTTTTGAATTTTGAAAAACTGAAATAGCCTCTGGAGTTGATGGCATATTAGCTCCTTCCGCCACACAAATACATCCATTTTTAATTAATTGATTTGCTTCTTTTTCATTTAATTCATTTTGCGTCGCACAAGGTAATGCAATATCACATTTAATATTCCAAGGACGTCCTTCTTGAAATGCACATCCGTATTTTTTTGCATATTCATTTATCCTTCCTCTTTTAATGTTTTTTAATTCCATTATAAACTTTAATTTATCAGAATCGATACCTTCAGGGTCATATATATATCCTGAAGAATCTGAAAGTGCTACAACCTTTCCTCCTAGTTCATTAACTTTTTCACAGGCATATTGAGCCACATTACCTGATCCAGATATTACAACTGTTTTTCCATTTATTGTATCGTTCTTTTCGAACAGCATATTTTGTGCAAAATATACTGTTCCATATCCTGTAGCTTCTGGTCTAATTAATGACCCTCCCCAATTTATTCCTTTACCAGTAAGAACTCCTGTAAATTCATTTCTTATTCTCTTGTATTGACCAAACATATATCCTATTTCTCTTGCCCCCACACCAATATCTCCTGCAGGAACATCCGTATTGGGGCCTATATGCTTGCACAATTCTGTCATATAAGATTGGCAAAATTTCATAACTTCATTGTCTGATTTTCCTTTAGGATTAAAATCTGAACCGCCTTTACCTCCACCCATAGGAAGTGTTGTTAAAGAGTTTTTAAAAACCTGTTCAAATCCTAAGAACTTTAAAATAGATAAATTAACTGATGGATGGAACCTTAAACCTCCTTTGTAGGGACCTATTGCTGAGTTAAATTCAATTCGGTATCCTCTATTTACCTCTGTTTTTCCTTGATCATTTAACCATGGTACTCTAAAAATGATTACCCTCTCAGGCTCAACCATTCTTTCAAGTAGCATTTTATTATTATATTTTGGGTTTTCTTGCATAAATGGGATTATAGCTTCTGCCACCTCCTCAACCGCCTGCAAAAATTCAGTTTCTCCCTCATTATGACGGGCAACCTCTTGCATGAAATCATGAATCATCTTTTCCATTTTAATTCGATTTTGATTATTTTAATAGCAAATGTATATTATTTTTAAATAACTGTATATATTCTATTACAAAACCTAGACGTTATTTCAAACTTTTTATATTTGCTCAATAATATTTATAAATATGAAAAATATATATTTAGTTATTATTTTTTTAATCCTAACAATTAGCTCCAATGCACAAAGTATTAGTGGCAAAATTATTGATAAAGAAACTGAAGAAGAGTTAATCGGTGTTAATGTTATAGTAAATAACAATGGAGAAGGAACTGCAACAGATATATTTGGTAAATATAATTTAAATATTAGTAAAGGAAAACATATAATCACATATAAATATATAGGTTACAAAGAACAAACAGTTAATCTAAATATTCAAGATTCAGAAAATAAAATTATAAATATTTCTTTACTGAAAGATGTAAAAGAATTAAGCACCGTGGTGATTTCTGCCGGTAGATTTGAGCAAAAAATTGAAGAAATTACAGTCTCAATGGAGGTGATTAAACCTAACTTAATTGAAAATAAAAACACAACAGATATTCAAACTGCTATGGATCAAGTGCCTGGAGTAAATATTACAGACGGTCAAGCTAATATTAGAGGAGGTAGCGGATGGAGCTATGGAGCTGGAACAAGAGTATTAGTTATGGTAGATGATATGCCTCTTATATCAGGAGATGCGGGTCAAGTTCAATGGAAACTAATTGCTACTGAAAACATCAACCAGGTAGAAGTAATTAAAGGGGCTTCTTCTGCTTTATACGGATCTTCTGCTTTAAACGGCGTAATTAATATACGAACAGCCTTTCCAAGTCAAAAAGATATAGATAAATATAGAGCTCTTCCAGGCTATACAAAGATAAATACTCATTTTGGATTAATTGATAAACCAAAAAGAGAGATTTTAAATTGGAACGGAGAAAAAAGAAGAGCTTTTAAAGGTATTGAATTTCTACACTCTATGAAAATTAATATGTTAGATCTTTCATTAGGAGGTAATATTTTTAAAGATGATGGTTATCGATTTGGTGAAGTAACAGACAGAAAACGTTTCAATATTAATTCTAATTATAAAAGTAAAAAAATTAAAGGCCTTTCATTTGGTATAAATGGCAACTTTTTATTTCAATCAACTGGATCTGTACTAATATGGGAAAGTCTAGATAAAGCTTATATTCCTTTAGGAGGTGAGGTGACAACCACAAATGGAGACACTTACAATATAGATCCATTTATTACTTATTTTAAAAATAATAATCGACACTCCTTAAGAACAAGGTATCTTAAAGTAATCAATGATAATAGTACAAAAGGAGAGGATGTAAATCAAGATAATGAATCTGAAATATTTTATTCTGATTATCAATGGCAAAAGAGAATCCCAAAATACAAAACAACTTTTACAATTGGAACAACAAATGAATTAGTGTTTTCACGTTCTGAACTTTTTAATGGAAATACTAATCGATTAAATAATTCTATTTATTCTCAAATAGATAAAAAATATAAAAAACTAACATTTTCAATTGGATCTAGATTTGAGCGTTTTGAATTAAATACAGATAAAATTTACGTAATTAATGGAGATTCTACAAACAGTATATCTACACAAAGACCTATATTCAGAACAGGATTGAATTATGAATTAACTAAACATACATTCATCCGAAGTTCATGGGGGCAGGGATACCGGTTTCCATCTTTAGCTGAGTTATTTATAACCGCAAATCAATCTGGCATTGAAATATATCCAAATCCTGAATTAAAACCAGAAAGTGGTTGGAGTAGCGAAATAGGTATCAAACAAGGTGTAAAATTTAACAACTGGATGGGATATATAGATGTTGCAGCATTTCTTATGCAATATAATGATATGATGGAGTTTTCTTTTAACCAATGGGGACCGCCAGATCCAAATAAATTATATGGAAATGGATTTAAATCTGTTAATGTGGGAAAGACACAAATAAATGGCGTTGAAATTAGTGTTACTGGACAAGGAAAAATAAATAACAACACCTCAATTAACATTCTTGCAGGATATACTTATATGAATCATAAATCTCTTAGTCCTAACGAAATTTATGCATACGGATATAACCATGGTTATCAATATATAGATATTGATATAAATTCTCCAACATACTTAGATACAATAATAATAAATCAAGCTATCACATATAATAATAGTAGCTCAGACTCTACATTATTGAAATATAGATATAATCATATTGCAAAAATAGATTTTGAAATAACACATAAAAAAATAAATCTTGGCGGAAGTTTAAGGTATAATGATTTTATGCAAAATATAGATGAGGTTTTTACATCTTCTTTAATTAATGAGGGGCTACCAGGTCTATTTGACGGCATACCTGGAATAAACGATGCAAGAGATAAATTTAGTAACGGAGATTTAATTATAGATTCTAGAATAGGATACCAAATAAATAACATATTCAAGCTTGGCTTTGTCATCAATAATCTTTTAAATACTGAATATATGAGCCGTCCTGCCAACATGATGCCTCCAAGAACATACGCTTTTCAATTTAACATGAAAATTTAATGAAAGTACTTGGAATCATTCCAGCTCGTTATGAGTCTTCAAGATTTCCTGGCAAACCACTTGCAAAAATACTTGGAAAGAGTATGATTCAAAGAGTGTATGAACAAAGCAAAAAATGTGTAGAACTAAACGAATTAATTATCGCAACAGATGATAAACGAATTTATAAACATGCCTTAACATTTAATGCAAACGTTATGATGACCTCTAAATCTCATACAACAGGTACTAATAGATGTGGAGAGGTTCTTCAAAATTTAAAAAACCCATACGACATAGTAGTTAATATACAAGGAGATGAGCCTTTAATTAATCCTTTTAAAATAAAAAAAGTAATTAGTTTATTCAATAACTCAAAAACAGATATTGCAACTCTTGCAAAAAAAATCACGTCCAATAAAATTATTAAAGATAAAAATACTCCAAAAGTAATGATTGATGATTGTAATAAAGCTTTACAGTTTTGCAGAAAAATAGAAGACCCTATTAGTTTAAAAAAATACTACCAGCATATTGGTATATATGCATATAAAAGCGCTATTCTTGAAAAAATAATTAATCTACCTCAAACAATTAATGAAAAAAAAGAGAGTCTTGAGCAATTAAGATGGTTAGATCATAGATATAAAATATATGTTGGATTAACTAATTTAAACTCAATTTCTGTTGATACTCCAGATGATATTATTAAAGTAGAAAACGAAATAATTTAATTTATGTAATTTTGCTTTATTATGAATAAATCCATTGTACATTATATTTCTGAATTATTATATCTTCATGATTGTGTCATTATTCCTGAATTTGGAGGATTTATATGTAATATCAATTCAGCAAAATTGGATGCCACAAATGATGCTTTAATCCCACCAAGTAAAAAAATTGTTTTTAATAAAAATCTAACTGATAATGATGGTTTACTAATTAATCACATATTAAGACATGAAAATATATCTATTGATATTGCGACAAAATCTGTAAGAGAATTTTCTAGAAGAATTGCTCAAGAATTAAATAAAAATAAGATACTGAGATTGACAAACATAGGTTTATTCACACTAGGAAAAGAAAACAATATTATTTTTTCTCAGGATAATCTAACTAATTATAATTTATCTGCTTTTGGAATGAATAACTTAAATATTCAAGAAGTGAATAGATTGAAAGAGATGAAGGAAAAATTAGATACAAAAATTTACACGATTAGAAAAAATAATTACCTACAAAAAAGGATTCCTAGAATAGCCGCAGTAATAATCCCTTTAATGGTATTATCTTTTTTAAGTATTACACAACAGGAAAAGATTGATTCAGTGTATACGCACATGTCAAATCTTAACCCTTTTACAGAAATAATAAAAACTAATATTACTGAAAAATCAAATTTAAATTCTAGTAATACATTAAAACTAGAAAGCAAAAATATTATCAATAATATTAAATTAGAGCAAAAATACTATATTATAGCAGGTTCATTTGTTGATAAAAAGAATGCACAAATAATGTATCATAAGCTTAAGAAGTGGAATTATAATAGTGACCTTATTTCAGAAGGAAAACATACTAGAGTAAGTTATGATTCATTTTCAAATAAAGAGGATGCTTTAACTGCCCTTTATCATATTAGAAAATCGAATAAAGAAGCGTGGATTCTTTCTCAATGAATATGACTGTAAAAACACCAAAAGAATCAAGGGCTATATTAACTGAGATGGTTATGCCAAATGATACTAACAACCTAAACAACTTAATGGGGGGAAGGTTATTACATTGGATGGATATTGCTGCAGCTATAACAGCTAATAGACATTGTAATCGTTTGTCAGTCACTGCTTCAGTTAATAATGTAAGTTTTGGGCATCCAATACCGCAGGGTAGTATTGTAACATTGGAGGCTAATATTTCGAGGGCATTTAATTCATCAATGGAAATATTTATTGATGTATGGACTGAAGATGGAATGACAGGTGAAAAAACAAAATGTAATGAAGCAATCTATACATTTGTTGCAGTTAATGAAATGGGAAGACCCGCAAAAGTACCTGAAGTAAAACCTGAAACGGATTTAGAAAAAACAAGATATGAGGGGGCCTTAAGAAGGCGGCAGCTTTCGTTAATATTGAGCGGAAAAATGAAGGCAAAAGATGCTACAGAATTAAAAGCACTGTTTGACAAATAAAACTATATCATTTTAATAATAGTTTCTTCAATTAATTTAGCATCTATCTGCTTGATACAACCTTCTTCACTTACCTTGCAATATGAGCCATGTTTAGAACAAGGATATTTTGTGACATTCGATATCAATTCAATTGTAAGACTCTTGTTGTTGTAAGGTGCAAATCCTAATGTAGGTTTTGTGCATCCCCAAAATGAAATAATAGAAGTATTAAAAGCACATCCGATATGCATTAACGCACTGTCATTGGTTAACAATACGTTTGCATTTTTTACAATCATAGCAGATTGATCTAATGTAAGTTTGCCGCAAAAGTTATATCTATTGGACTTTTGTGATTTTTTAATTAACATATCCCCCATTTTTCTTTCTGATTTACCTCCAAGAAAAACAATAGGCACATCTATACTTTTAATTGTGCTTAAAATTTGATCTATGTTTAACTTTTTTTGATGATATCTCGCCCCTAAAGACCAAGCAATATACTTCTGATTTAAATTAAATTCTACCTTTGTTGTATTCTTAATAAAATAATCTAAACCCTTATCATCATTTTTGACTGATAAATTAGTTATTGTGTCAAAATATTTTTCAACTACATTTTTCTTTAGATAATTATAACCAAAATTAATTAATATTAATCTTTTAATATTTTCTTTCTTAACTGAGAAATAAGGTTTAACTAAACTAAAACAAATAATTTTTGATCTTAAATTATTATGAAGATCTATAACTAAATCAAATTGATGTTGTTTGAGTTCTTTTATAAGCTCAAATAAATTATTATGATAAGTATGTATTTGGTCAATAAATGGACTTTGATTTAGAATTTCTCTAAACTCTTTTTTAACTAGGAAATGTACCTCCGCCTGTTTTTGTTGCTTTAAACATCTGACAATTGGTGAGGTTAAAATAATATCACCTATTGAAGAGAATCTTATTACTAATATCTTCATTTGTTTTTTCACAAGGTAAAACTAATTAATTTATCCTAATTTTGCATTGTATGAAATTTATTGATACACATAGTCATTTATATAGTAAAGAATTTGATCTTGACAGATCAGAAACTGTGAAAAGAGCATTAAATGCAGGAGTTGAAAAAATATTACTTCCAAACATATCAAGTAAGTATACAAATTCAATGCTACAACTTTGTGTAGATTTTCCAAAAAACTGCTTCCCTATGGTGGGTCTTCATCCGTGTGATGTAAAAGAAGAAACATATCTAAATGAGTTATTACATATAGAAAAAGAAATTAAAGAACAAAAATATATTGCTGTAGGAGAAATAGGTATCGATCTATTTTGGGATAAATCAAATTTAGAGCTACAAAAAACTGTTTTTATCAAACAAATAAACTTGGCTAAAAAATACAAATTGCCAATTGTAATTCATGTAAGAGAGTCATTTAATGAAGTAATAAAAATAGTGGAAAAATTAAATGACACCAATCTCAAAGGAGTATTTCATTGTTTTACAGGTAACACCAAAGATGCTAATAGAATTGTAGATTTAGGGAATTTTTATTTAGGCATAGGTGGTGTCTTGACATTTAAAAATAGTAATCTTGATAAAACAATAGAAAAAATAAGTTTAAATCATCTTTTATTAGAAACAGATTCTCCTTATCTGACTCCTAGTCCATATAGAGGGAAAAGAAATGAAAGTAAATATATTATTGAAATTGCTGAAAAATTATCTAAGGTAAAGAATTGTTCAATGAGCAAAATTGCTGATATAACAACTAATAATGCAAAAGAATTATTTAGATTATGAAACCTAAAATATTACTAATTTATACTGGTGGAACTATTGGGATGATAAGAGATAAAGAAAGTGATACTTTAGTTCCCTTCACTATATCTGCTTTATTATCTACTATTCCTGAACTAAAAACATATGATTACATAATTGACCATACCAGTATTTTAAAACCTATTGATTCATCTAATATAGATGTTTCAAATTGGGCTGAAATTAGTAATATTATAGAACAACAATATAAAAAGTATAATGGTTTTGTTATTTTACATGGAACAGATACTATGGCTTATACTGCTTCTGCATTAAGTTTTATGCTAGAAAATTTAGCAAAACCTGTAATACTAACAGGATCTCAAATTCCAATAGGAGCGAGAAGAACCGATGCAAAAGATAATTTAATAACATCCATAGAAATTGCTTGTAGTAATAAAATAAATGATGTTTGTATATATTTTGAAAATAAACTTTATAAGGGAAATAGAACCATTAAAACTAATACTGAAGATTTTGATGCATTCGAATCTCCCAATTATCCAATTCTTGCTGAAGTTGGAAGAAACATAAATTACAGAAATAACTCCTTTAAAAAAATAAAGAAAGATTTAATAGTTCACAAAAAACTATCTGATAATGTTGCTATAATTAAGTTATTCCCTGGAATTAAAATACAAATCATCGAAAAAATACTTAAAACAGTTAAAGGGGTAGTAATAGAGAGTTATGGTGCAGGTAATGCGCCTACAGATCGAAAACTAATTAATCTTCTGAATAAAATGGTCGAGCAAAACAAAATTATTATCAATGTAACGCAATGTATGTATGGCAAAGTTATAAGCGGTGAATATGCGACAAGTAAACCATTCTCAAATAAAGATATTATTATTGGAAAAGATATAACAACTGAAGCTGCAATTACAAAATTAATGTTTCTACTATCTTTAAATTTATCAGACGAAGAAATCAAAAAACAATTAAGAAAAAATTTAAGAGGAGAATTTACTGATTAAATAATGGTGAGGTGGCCGAGTGGCTTAAGGCGCACGCTTGGAAAGCGTGTAAACAGGAAACTGTTTCGGGGGTTCGAATCCCTTCCTCACCGCAGCTAAAAAGTGTACCTCCTTGTAATCTAAAAGATTACAGGGGTTTTTTAATTCTGTTTAACGTGGTCCCCAAATCGACAATTTACAAGGGTTTTCTTTTGTATGTTATCAGATTTGTTGTCGTTTTAGAGCGAATATTTTTTTATTTATCAGATAAATAGAAATTAAAATTGAATTAAATTTGCAGACTAAAAAATAGTTTAATCTTAAAGTAATATTGATGACCGAAATTCAAAGAAAAACAATAAGAGCCTTAATAATTATTATAGTCTCATTCCTATTTATTAAGTTAATTATGAGTTTTAAAAAAGATAATACTATAAATGAACTTGAAAAATATAATAGATTAGTAAATTCTAAAGTTGTAAAATTAGAAAGCAATAGGATATCTGTTCCTGTATATGGAAAATTGGCATCAAAAGAAGAAGTTAATATTGTTGTTGAAGCAAACGGAGTATTTCATGGAAATGATTTTAAGACAGGATATAAATTTATTAAAGGTGATACGCTAGGATATATTAAATACGATGAAATAGAAAGTAATTTAAATAGTATGAAAAGTAGTTTATTAAATCAAACCTCAAAAGTAGTTTCTGAAATTAAATTTGATTATCCAGAATCATTTAATACATGGTATGATTTTATGAATAAAATATCTTTTGACAAACAAATACCAAAAATCCCCGAAACAGAAAATAAAAAATTAAAAAACTTTTTATCAGGAAAGAATTTCTTTACTGCATATTTTAATGCGAAAGCTGCAGAGGATAGACTTAAAAAATATTTAATTATTGCAGAATTTAATGGGGTTTTAAGTGAAGTAACTATTAAATCAGGAACTGCTGTTTCTCTTGGTCAAAAAATTGGAAAACTTCACAATCCTAATATATTAGAGTTTGAAGCAACTACTTCAATCAAAAATACTCTTCTTATTGAAAAAAACATGAAAACAATAATTAAAAGTGAAGAACTTAATGGTGAAAGAATTGGTTATGTTTCTAGAATAAATAAAACGTTAAACCCCTCTTCTCAAAATATGAGTGTTTTTATTGAAACGAATGATAATGATTTGTTTCATGGCATGTATGTTTTTGGAGAAGTGATTATTGGAAAAGTTGACAAGACATACTTAATTAAAAGAAATCTAATAGAGGAAAATAGTGTTTTTATAATTGTTGACAATAAATTGGTTTCAAAAAAAATAGAGGTTATTCAAATTTTTGAAGAAAATGCAATAATAAAAGGTTTAAATGAAACAGATCGGATTTTAAATGAACCTATAAAAGGTTCATATCATGGAATGGAGGTGAGAATTAATAATTAATATGAGAGAGTTTATAAAATATTTTGTTAAGTATCCTGTATCAGCAAATGTAATAATGTTATTGATTATAATTTTTGGATGCATGGGGCTATTTAATTTAAGAAAAACTTTTTTTCCTGAAAGATCAGCAAAAATTATTATTGTTGATGCTGTACTGCCTGGGGCATCTCCTCTTGAAATTGAACAAATGGTAACTCTTAAAATAGAGGATAATATTGATGGAATAACTGGGGTGAAAAGAATAACCTCAAAGTCAATGGAAAACACAAGTAATATTTTAGTTGAAATAGAAAATGATGCTGACAACCAAATTGTAATTCAAGATATAAAAAATGCGATAGATAGAATTATTTCTTTTCCAGATGATATGGAATCTCCTTCTATTTCTTTAATGGAAGATCTAAATCCAGCTATTTCGTTTGCAATTAACGGAAAAGTACCTTTAAATCAGTTGAAAAAAGTAGCAGAGGAAATGGAAGATGATTTAAAAGCATTTGAAGGTATTTCAAAAATAAGAATATCTGGATATCCAGTTGAAGAAATGGAAATCTCTGTAAGAGAAAATGACTTAAAAAAATATAATCTAACATTTTATGACATAAATAATGCTATTGCTAATGAAAATATAGATATTACTGGAGGGACTATTAAAAGCAAAGATGAGAATTTCAAAATTAGAAGCAATAACAAAAAATATGATGCCAAAGAAATATCAAAAATAGTTGTTAAAAAAATTGACGATAGAATCATACGAATTAATGATGTCGCTACTGTTCAAAGAAAATGGAAAGATATTTCTAATAGAAAATTCTACAATAATATTTCTGGTGTTGTAATTAATGTATTTAATACTACTAATGAAGATATAAGTATAGTCGCTGGAAAAACTCGTGCTTATTTAGAAAATTTCAATAATATTAATCAAGATATCAAAGCTGATATAATACAAGACAACTCTATTATTATAGAACAACGCATCGCTTTATTAACAAAAAATGGCGTGATTGGCTTTATTCTAGTTTTATTAATCCTAACATTATTTTTACATCCAAGTCTTGCTGGATGGGTTGCGGTAGCTATCCCTATTTCATTTGCAGGAATGTTCATATTAGCTTCATTTTATGGAATAACTTTGAATGTTATTTCATTATTTGGAATGATAATTGTAATTGGTATTTTAGTTGATGATGGAATTATTATTGCTGAAAATATCTATCAAAGATATGAAAAAGGTGAAGACAGAATAAATGCAGCAATTAATGGAACACTTGAAGTTTTGCCCGCTGTTTTTTCAGCAATATTGACAACTATTGTTGCCTTTTCTTTATTTTTTCTTCTCGAAGGAATGCTAGGTGACTTTTTCCCTGAAATGGGTTTTGTAGTTATTGGAACATTAATTTTTTCATTAATTGAAGGCGTCTTGATATTACCTACTCACATAGCTCACTCTAAAGCATTAAAAGGAAATCAACCAAATTTTAGATTTCAAAAAATTATAAACAAAACCACAGACATTCTTAATAAAATTAAAAAACAATATTATGCCCCTATTTTAAATTTTACTTTAAAAAATCCTTTTACCATCATCTTGTTATTTATTTGTTCATTAATAATTACATTTAGTGCAATAAGTGCTGGTTTAATTAAATCAACTGTTTTTCCTAATGTTGAAGGAGAAAGCATATTAGTCAATCTTAAATTTGAAGCTGGTTCAAGCGAAGAAAAAAGTATAAAATGGATAGATTTCATTGAAAATAAAATTCTGCTAAGTAATAAAGAAATAAGTAAAAAGTATAATAATGGTACTTCTTTAGTAAGAGCAATTGAAAAAACCTATGGAAACAATCAGGCGGCAGATCAATGGACAATGTCAACAGCCCAAAGTTCAGAAAAAAGCTATTTAAATATTCTTTTAATTCCATCTGAAGAGAGAACAATTGGAACTTCAGAAATTACAAATTTATTTAAAGATGCTGTTGGGGAAATTCCTGGATCAGAGTCGCTATCGTTTGATATAGAAAGTCCTTTTGGTAAAGCTATTAGTATTGCCCTATATTCTGAAAACAATAAAGAATTAACTGAGGCAATCAAAATTCTTAAAGATTATATGATCAGTCTTAATATGATGAAAAATATTGAAAGTACTGATGAAAAAGGATTGAAAGAAATAAAGCTTAAACTTAAAAACAAAGCTTATCAAATGAACCTTTCTACCGCTCAAATATTAAATGAAATAAGAAATGGTTTCTATGGTTTTGAATCACAAAGATTACAAATAGGAACTGACGAATTAAAAATCTGGATAAGATATAACGAAGAAGATAGAAACTCGATTTATGACCTTGAAAACATGAGGATTAATGTTACTGGAAATAGTTACCTGATTGGAGATTTAGTAGACATTGAAATTGAAAGAGATTTAATTAGCATTGATCATCTAAATGGTAAAAGATCAGTTCAAATAAATGCTGACCTTCTAAACCCAAAAATAGACAATCCAATAGTTATCACATCCAATATTGAAGAATTCATAAATAACAATATAAAGCCTCTATACCCATCTATAAAGCATTCCATTGAAGGGCAAATCAGATCGCAAGCTGAAACTGGAAATTCATTAAAGTTTACGGGGCCTATTATTCTTATTTTAATGTTAACTATTATATTATTTACTTTTAGAAGTATATTACAAACATTTGCGGTATTTATTCTTATTCCTTTTGGATTTATTGGTGTAGGCTGGGGACATTTTATTCATGATTTCCAACTTTCTATGTTTTCATATTTTGGAATGATTGCTTTAATTGGAATTTTAGTTAATGATTCACTAGTTTTTATTAGTAAATTCAATAAAAATTTAAAAGATGGTTTAAAATTTGAAGAAGCTCTAACAGAAACTGGAATGTCAAGATTTAGACCAATTATATTAACTTCTATAACAACCATTGCTGGATTAGCTCCTCTTATTTTTGAAAAGCAATTGCAAGCACAATTTTTAATTCCAATGGCAATCGCAATTGCATACGGATTGATCCTTGCTACATTATTAACTTTAATTTTTCTGCCTGCTTTTTTAAAAATTATAAATAAGATACGATTTGTTAAAGAATGGGTTTTTACGGGAGAAAAACTGTCAAAAGAAAAAAGAGAGCCGGCAATTAAAGAATTAGAAAATGAAAAAATTTAACTTTATCATTAATATATCTATATTAATTGTTTTGATAATTATACACACAAATGATGTGCAAGCGCAAAATAAATTAAGCCTAAAGGATGCCTTGGCAATAACCCTCAAAGAAAACATAGATATAAAAATTAAAACTCATGAGCTAAAACAAGCTGAAAAACAAAAAAAAATAGGTCTTTTAGGCCTACTCCCAAAAGTAAAAATTAATGGATCAATATCCGCAAATCAAGGTGAATCAAGCCTTGAATTTGCTACACCAGAATTTCCTAACATTGAAAATGCAACTTCAGAATCAAAAAGCATAAATGGAAATATTGAATTCAGCTATAGTCTTTTTAATGGGCTTGGTTCGATTTATACATATCAAAAAATTAAAAACCAGAGTGATTTAAAATCTATTGAATTATCAATAGAAATTGAACAAATACTATTAAAAACAGCAAAACAATTTTTTGACATTGCATTTTTACAAGAAAAAACAACAATAATTACTGATTTATTACTTGTTTCTAAAGAAAGATATAATAAAATTAAAGTGCAAAATACATTTGGAAATGCTTCAAAATTAGATTTATTAAGTGCTGAAATAGATTTGAACAAAGACAGTATAGATTTGATGCATGCTAAATTTGAACTTGATGTTGCAAAAAACAAATTTAATCAAACTCTAAATAACAGTCTGAATTCTAATTTTTATGTTGAAAATAAAATACAAATAAATAAAAACCTTTTATTTTCAAATCTAAAAGAAGAAACGAAAGAGAATAATAATAATATCCTGTTTCATCAATATCTAATTGAAATTACAAAAAATGATAAAAAAATAAATTCTTCATATATCCTTCCAAATGTAAATTTATCATTACAATATGGCTATAATAATACCGAAAGTAATACCAGTTTAATTCTTAATCAAGAAAATTTAGGCCTAACAGGATTCATTAATCTTTCTTGGGATGTGTTTGGCGCAATAGCAAATAGAAAAGTGACTCAAAACACAAGAATTGAACTTGAATCAAATAAACTAAAACTTACTTCTATAAAACAAAAAATAGATCAAGAATTTAATACTATCTTTAAACAATATCAAAATAACATTAATCTTATTGACATAGAAACAAGAAATCAATTAACGTCTGAAAAATTATTTGAAAAAGCAAAAGAAGAATATTATCAAGGGACACTAAGTAAAAATGACTTTAGATTAGCACAAATAGATGTAAGTTTATCTAAAAATAGATTAAATAAGACCATTTATAATACTAAAATTTTGGAATTAGATCTTTATAGATTAGCAGGCAAAATTCTAGAAGACACATTATAAAAGATAGTTAGCATATAAATTTATTTTTTAATAATTTAAGCATAATGTATACCAACAATTATCATATTTAAATGGCAAAGCTTTAAGATATGCAACGCCCTTAAAATCCAGCGATGTGTTTAATCGTAAACAGGTTTTGCTCATTTGAATGCATCTTTTCGATTCAAGTTGATCATCTCTTATAACAAAGGTATCAAAAGGAACTATTCTAGTGTCAAACTTATTAATACCTATATGATAAGCTAAATCTATTTCATAATGTCTTTTTTCTTTTTTTACTCTAATTGTTGCAATATGAATTCGATCTACTTTTTTATTGGATGAAACAGTATAAACTTTAATTGTATTAAGTTTTGCTGGATTATCTTTTAAAGATTCATTTTCAAAATAAATTGGTAAAAAAGTTTTTTTACATTTATTTGACGCATCAGCATATAATCCTGATTTAAGATTTGGAATTATACAGTAGTCACAATGTTGTGCATTTAGAAATATTGGTAAAATGAAAACTAAAAATATTCGTCTTAGTGGTAACATATATTATTCTAATAGTTTAAACAAATCATCCAAATTTGGAGTTAAGATAAGTTCAATCCTTCTATTACTACTTCTACCTACTGATGTTTTATTTGTAGAAATAGGAGTAAACTCTGATTTTCCAGCCGCTGTAAATTGCGCTGGATTTAATTTAGGATTCTTAATTAAAACTTTGACTACATTTGTTGCTCTCATTACACTTAAATCCCAATTATCTTTAACCAATCCCTTGCCGCTTAACGGAATACTATCTGTGTGCCCTTCTACAATTATATCTAAATCATCCTGAAATGACAAGACAGCAGCTAATTTATTTAGAGCTATAACGCCTATATTGTTTATTTCATATTTTCCGGAAGCAAATAGTAATTGTTCCTCTAAAGATATATATACTTTTCCATTTTTCTGAACAATGGTTAAGCCATCTCCTTCCAAGCCAATTAATGCTTTAGATATTTTTTTCTTTAATTCAGTTACCAAAGAATCCTTAGTGTTAATCATATTTTCTAAATCCGTAACTCTTTTCGATCTAGCTGCTAAACGATCTTCCATCAGATCTATATGTCTCCTTTTATGTTCGATAGAATCTAATAATATTCTTAATTGATCTTGCTGGTTAAAAAGTTCAATTTGAGATTGCTCTAATTTTTCTAATAATTCTTTCGTTTCCTTTGCTTTAGATGCTATAAACCTTGAGTTTTTTGAAACCAATAAATCATACGTATCACTTAAATCATTATATTTTGATTTTAAAGATTTTAATGCAGTCCCATTTTGTGTGGAATCGTTTTGTAAAATATTAATTTTATACTTTAACTTTTTATTATTTTTAGACTGCTCTTCTAATTTACTAGTTAATAATAAAACTTTTTTTTCTTGATTTATTAATGATTGTTTGGTTGCATTCAAATCATCATTGATAGCATTATGTATTTTAGGTGTTATACAAGAAGGTAAGGTAATTATCGTTAATAATAATAAAAAGATATAATTTTGCATGGATATAAATTTACCATTTCAAAAGTACAAAGGAAGGAGTAGTATTTTCTAGTAGAATAGAATACTTTTCAACATTTATAAATTAAAAATTATAATTATGAAGTTATAAAGACCAGTATCCCTCTACCCAAAAATAACCACTAGGTGTTTCTTCCCAAAAACCTGGAATCCAAGTAAATCCAACCCTTTCTCTTTCCCATCTTCCTTCAACCCATATATATGTACCATAAAAAACACTCCATTTCCAATAACCATTTCTCCAAAAATATCCTCTTTTATTGTAATTAGGTCTTTGTACAATTACCCTTGGTCTTCTCGGTTTTGTTACGACAACTCTTTTTCTGTTTGGTTTTATTAATACATTTCTAGATCTATTTGGCTTAGTTACTACCACTTTATTTCTATCTCTATTTCCTTTTACTTTTACTATTTTTTTATCTGCTCTATTATTTTTTACTTTTACACTTTTTGTTGATGATCTAGAATTTTTAATTCTAACTTGAGCATCAACTGTTTGAGATAATGATAGTCCTAATAAAAAGAAAAAACTAAAAAGTAAATTTTTCATACGTATATATATTAATTATTATCTTTATAACGCAAAATTAAGCATAAAATTATGAAAAAAATAATTAATTATTTTCTGCAAGGATTATTATATATAGTTCCTATAACAGTTACGTTTTATGTTGTCTATTGGTCATTTAAAAAAATTGATGGAATACTGCCTTTTGAAATGCCTGGCCTAGGAATACTGGTAATCACTTTATTAATTATTTTGATTGGATATTTAGGATCCACAATTATCACATCGCCAATTAACGCTTTTTTTCAAAAATTATTAGAAAAAGCACCTTTATTAAAAACAATATATACGGCCGTAAAGGATCTCATGGGTACATTTGTTGGCAATAAAAAAGGATTTAAAAAAGCTGTGTTTGTTAAAATTTTTGAAAACTCTACAATAGAAAGGATTGGTTTTGTAACTAATGACGATTTGGAAAAATTAAACATAAATGAAGGAAGAGTATTAGTATATATTCCTCACTCCTACAACTTTTCTGGAAATTTATTCGTAGTAGAAAAAAAGTATATTACTCCAATAAATGCACCATCTAGTGAAATTATGAAATTAATAGTATCAGGAGGTGTTTCTGAATTTAATCACTCATCTGAAAAATAAACAATATGAAAAAAATTATTTATATAGCCTTTTTTATTTTAACAACTCTTACAATATTTTCACAAAATACTGGTGATACAATTGTTGTTCAAACTTTTGATTATAGTATGACGTATGGAAATGCATGGGATGGAACTGTCAGAGACACCACAGCTTATTTTCCTAATAATCCAAACCTAACTTATGAGAAAATTATAATGTCATATAGTATGCGTTGCAGAAATGGACAAGTCAATACTTCAGGAGGAAATAGTGTTGCCTGTGGTGAATGGGACTATAGTTGTCATACTTATATTCATGACTCTACAAGGATTGATTCTGTTCTTTATAAAACAAATAACTATGCTATTATTGGCTTTTCTGGAAATACGTATAATTATACTACTTCACCTGTATATAATTATATCTGGACTTTAGATTCATTAGGAAACTATTTTCTTGATACAACTTTGGTTTCTCCGGATACAATAATAGAGTTT
>MDTD01133720.1_pt1 | contig 17924 bp, 16 predicted proteins | sample 811221 | NCBI WGS metagenome assembly MDTD01 (sample SAMN05326646, study PRJNA326480) | marine metagenome | isolation source: seawater | place: Pacific Ocean: South West | collected 2011 | reverse complement strand
CTGCTGCTACATTTTTCAATCCTGTAGAAACAATAGCTTGCGCTAAAACAGTAGCAGTAGTTGTTCCGTCACCTGCAATATCAGCGGTTTTAGAAGCTACTTCTTTTACCATTTGAGCGCCCATGTTTTCAATCGTATCTTCTAGCTCAATTTCTTTTGCAACTGATACACCATCTTTCGTGATTGTTGGTCCGCCAAATTTTTTGTCGATTACCACATTTCTTCCTTGTGGTCCAAGCGTTACTTTTACCGCGTTTGCTAAAGCATCAACACCTCTTTTTAGGGCGTCTCTTGCTTCAATGTCAAATTTAATGTCTTTTGCCATGTTTTTAATTTTTAGATGATGGCCAAGATATCCGCTTCACGCATGATAAGGAAATCTTTGCCTTCTAATTTTAATTCTGTTCCTGAGTATTTTCCATACAAAACGGTATCGCCTACTTTAACAGTCATAGGTTCGTCTTTTTTACCTGCTCCTATTGCAACGATGGTTCCTTTTTGTGGTTTTTCTTGCGCAGTATCTGGAATAATGATTCCAGAAGTAGTGGTCGTTTCAGCTGCTGCTGGCTCTACCAATACTCTATCTGCTAAAGGTTTAATATTCATATCGCTTATTTAAAATTATGTTAAAACTAAAAAGCTTTTCAGCACAAACTGTGCCAAAAAGCATTAAGGATTATAATTCTGCCGAAATTTCAGTTTTTCCCGAAACCATGACATAATGTATGTCAATTATTCTGCATCTAAAGGTCCAGGAGAAGGTAGATTAGTTGGTATTGTTTGAGTTGGTATTGGCGTTTCGTCTAATTGCTCTTGTATAGCTGAGTTTTTGATTCCTCCATCTTCTGTTCTTTCAATAGCGAGGTTGGAAAGTAGGGATAATACCAAAAGGGCAATCGCTAAATACCATGTGGATTTTTCTAAAAAGTCCGCTGTTTTCTTAACGCCCATTACTTGGTTTCCTCCTCCAAAAGTAGCAGATAGACCGCCTCCTTTTGGATTTTGCACTAATACTACTAGTATTAATAAAATACAGGTGATGACGATTAAGATGGCAAAAATTAAATACATATCTTATTTATCTTTTAATAGTTTATCTATCAATTCAATTTGGCCTGCAAAGAAAGAACTTTTTTCCGGATATTTCAAAGAAAGCTGATGGTAGGCTAATTTAGCTTTTTCGTAATGTTCTTGCTCTAGGTAAACACGCGCTAATGTTTCGGTAACGAAAGTCATTTGATCTTCAACACTTTTTTTAGCTTGGCTGCTAGGCGAGAAAAATTCCTCCTTTTTGGTTTTAGGTCTGTCTTTTGCAACAAATTTCTCTATTAAATTGAGTTTGTCATTCAGCGAATAGTCTTTTTTAAATGTTTTGTCTTTTCTCTCAATCGGTTTGGCTTGTGAAAGTTTTAGCCATTCACTAAAAGAATGTTTCTCCTCGTTGTCAAATTGTAATGGTTGCCCAATTCCTAACTGCTCTTTTGCTTTCTCTTTCTCAATAACAATTTTTTCATTTTTTTTAACAATAGGTTTTTGCTTATGTCTCTTGTCTTTTTCTGTAATGAGGTAGAATAATTGTTGTCTGTCTCCTGCGATAGCGGCAGCAAATTTAAGTTGTTTGTTAAAGTGTATACTTTCTTGGTTATGCAAGGATTTTAGGAATAGTAATTGACTACTTTGGCAATAAGGATGTTCTTTAGTTAACTGAAGTAGCTCCTTACTTTCTATGGCGCCTAAATTTTTTGGATTGAGCATCCAATGATGATATGTTTCTTTTGTGATTACCAATTTGCAACCGCTTTATTGAATATATTTTCTGAAAGTACTTGTACTATTTGGTCAATCAATTCTGTTTCTATGATAGAAAGGTCTTGCGAACTGTCAAAATCAGCATAGTGCGAAAATGATTGAGAGTAGTTTTGATTTTCATCTAATCTATTAGTGAAGGTTACTTTTACACTTATTGTTAGTCTGTTTTGTGCAGCTGTTTCATTCGCTTGGATAGCTATTGGTTTTACTGTGTATGCGGTAATTTCTCCTTCGAATTGTAAATCTCCAATAGCATCCGTTAAGCTTAAGTTTGTTTGAGAAATAAACTGGTCTTTCAGGCTTTCCGTCATGATGTTACTTAAGGTGGGTTGCACCATGGAAGCATTGTTTTGGAAATAGCCAATAGAAACTGTTTCTATATCAGCAGATATAGATGCTCCGGTAAAGGAATATATTCCACATGAAATTAATGAAATGCTTGTAAAAATAAATATACCTAGCTCCTTTATCACAGTTTATATTCTTTAATTTTTCGATAAAGGGTTCGTTCGGAAATCCCTAGTTCATCAGCTGCGTCTTTCCTTCTTCCACTATGTCTTTCAAGTGATTTTTGAATTAAAATCTTTTCATGATCCTGTAAAGTCATAATGAATTCTTTTGGTTCACGATTAGGGGCGCTAATCATTATGGAAGGATTTTCTTCTAACTCTTCATAATCACTTTGAGAGATATTTTCGCCTTCTTTATTAATAGGTTGACTTCCATTCATTAAATCAGCGGTTACTTTTTTCAAGTCGTTGAGGTCATTTTTCATATCGAACAAGACCTTATATAGAATCTCCCTTTCTGAAAAGTCGCCTTCTTTTTGTTCGTCTTTAAAAAGAATGGGAATATTTCTATTAACCTTTGGTAGATAGTTTTGTAGTTTTTCCGCAGAAATACTTCTGTTTTGCTCAACTGCAGAAATTTGTTCTGCAATATTTTTGAGCTGTCTGATATTTCCAGGAAAAGGGTGATTGAGTAATAAATCGACTGCATCTTCTTCCAGTCGTATTGTCGGGATGCCGTATTTATCAGCAAAGTCAGCTGCAAATTTTCTAAAAAGCAGATGCGTGTCTTCTCTTCTCTCGCGTAAAGGAGGAATCGTGATATGAATCGTGTTTAGTCGATAGTATAAATCTTCCCTAAACTTTCCTTTTTGAATAGCTTTGTCTAGGTTTACATTGGTTGCAGCAACTACTCGAACATCTGTTTTTTGCGATTCGCTTGAACCGACTTTCATAAACTCACCCGTTTCTAAAACACGCAGTAATCGCACTTGTGTGCTTAGTGGAAGTTCACCTACTTCATCCAAAAAAATAGTGCCGCCATCTGCTACTTCAAAATACCCTTTTCTAGTGTCATTGGCTCCTGTAAAAGCGCCTTTTTCATGTCCAAATAGTTCACTATCGATAGTTCCTTCTGGAATAGCCCCACAGTTTACGGCAATATAATTTCCATGTTTTCTCTGACTAGAATGATGGATGATTTTAGGCATTGCTTCTTTACCTGTTCCGCTTTCCCCTGTAATGAGTACAGAAATATCAGTAGGTGCTACTTGTAGTGCTACTTCAATCGCTCTATCTAGTTTAGGTGAGTTTCCTAAAATACCAAATCGTTGTTTTATATCAGTGTGTTTAATCATACTAAACCGATTGCTTTTCCTTTTAATGTAGCGGAGGTGCATTCATGCACTTCTACATTTACATACTGTCCTGCCTTGTAGTTTTCTCTTGGGAATACAACTACTGTGTTTTGAGTATTTCTACCAAACAGTTCATTATCTGATTTTTTTGAAACACCTTCTACCAAAATTTTATGTACTTTTCCAACTTGTTCTTGATTTCGGAAATGTGAGTGTTGCATTTGTAAATCGATGATTTCTTTTAGCCTTCTTTTCTTCACCTCTTCCGGAATATCATCCTCTAATTTTCTTTGCGCTTGTGTATTTGGGCGTTCTGAATAGTTAAACATAAATCCGAAATCGTACTTCACATATTCCATCAAGCTTAAGGTGTCTTGATGTTCTTCTTCAGTTTCAGAACAAAATCCCGAAATGATATCCATAGAAATTCCACAATCAGGAATAATTCTTTTAATAGCGTTTACTCTGTCGATATACCATTCTCTAGTGTATCCTCTATTCATAAGTTCTAGTATTCTACTATTTCCAGACTGAACAGGAAGGTGAATATAATTGCAGATATTCTCGTGCTTTGCCATGATATGTAGCACATCATCTGTCATATCCTTTGGGTGCGAAGTAGAAAAACGAATTCTTAATTCAGAACTTACTTGAGCTACCATATCTAGTAGTTGAGCAAAATTAACACTTTTAGCTTGTTCTTCTGGACTTAATTTACTGAAATCTTTTTTTAGTCCTCCTCCAGACCAGAGGTAGGAGTCAACATTTTGTCCCAATAGTGTTACTTCTTTGTAGCCATCTGTAAATAATTGCTCGCATTCATTTAAAATTGATTCTGGATCCCTACTTCTTTCTCTACCTCTAGTAAAAGGCACCACGCAGAATGAGCACATGTTGTCGCATCCACGCATTATAGAGACAAATGCAGTGATTCCGTTTCCTCCCAATCGTACAGGACTAATTTCAGCATATGTTTCTTCTTTGGAAAGAATAACATTTACAGCTTTTCTTCCTTCATCAACCTCTCCAATTAAATTAGGTAAATCTCTGTAAGCATCAGGTCCTACAACAATGTCAACTAATTTTTCTTCTTCTAGGAATTTTTCTTTTAAGCGTTCGGCCATACATCCCAAAACACCTACTACCATTCTTGGATTTTGTTTTTTCTTTATTGCATTGTAAACTTTCAAACGATTTCGAACAGTTTGTTCTGCTTTTTCTCGAATAGAACAGGTGTTTACAAAAACAACGTCTGCTTCTTCAATATTAGGCGTTGTTGAAAATCCCTCATTAGTAAGGATAGAAGCAACAATTTCGCTATCCGAAAAATTCATTTGACAGCCGTAACTTTCAATATATATTTTTCTTCCGCTTTTTGATGCGTTAATTATCTTTAAAGCTTCTCCTTGTCTTTCTTCTTCAATTACTTTATCTATCATGTTCAACTAATGTTGCTGCAACCAATTTAGTACGCAAAAATACAAAACTCTTCAAAACTGACAATTTGGCAGAATTTATTTTTTTTAAAAAACATTATATTATATATAATATAAGTGCTTTTGAGTAATGTCAGTCGTTTGGAACTTATAGAAATTCTTGTTTTTCTTTGCAGTGAAAATCAATGTTCATATATTAATAAGTGTTAAATGGCGAAGAATTTAGTGATAGTAGAGTCCCCAGCAAAAGCAAAAACCATCGAAGGTTTTTTAGGAAAAGATTTTTTAGTTAAATCTAGCATTGGACACATTCGTGATTTGCCCAGAAAGGGCGGTATGGCGATTGATATTGAGAATGGTTTTCATCCAAACTATGAAATTTCTCCAGATAAAAAGCAGGTAGTTGCAGAATTGGATAAACTATCTAAAAAAGCAGAGTTAGTTTGGTTAGCAACTGATGAGGATCGTGAGGGAGAAGCAATTGCTTGGCACTTAACAGAGGCGTTAAAGTTAGATAAGTCGAAAATAAAAAGAATTGTTTTTCATGAAATCACAAAAACAGCCATTACTAATGCTGTAGAGAATCCTAGAAATATTGATTATCAATTAGTAAGTGCCCAGCAGGCGCGCAGAGTTTTGGATCGCTTAGTAGGTTTTGAACTTTCACCAGTGCTGTGGAGAAAAATCAAACAGGGTTTGTCTGCGGGTCGTGTGCAGTCGGTTGCAGTTCGTTTAATAGTAGAAAGAGAGCGTGATATTCAAAACTTTGAAAGTTCTTCTGCTTACCGAGTTACAGCTAATTTTTACAACAAAAAACAAAAAATATTTAAGGCAGAAGTTCCTGTTCGTTTCAAAACCAAAGAAGAAGCGATGATTTTTTTGAATGATTGTATTTCTTCAGATTTTACGATTGCTTCTTTAGAAAAGAAGCCAGCTAAAAAATCACCAGCTGCACCATTTACCACTTCTACCTTGCAACAGGAAGCATCAAGAAAATTAGGTTTTACGGTTGGACAAACAATGAGTGTTGCCCAGAAGTTGTATGAAGCGGGGAAGATTACATACATGAGAACGGATAGTACAAACCTTTCTGAAGATGCAATAAAGGCTGCTAAAGAACAGATTACTAAAGCTTATGGTGCGGAGTTTTCAAACCCAAGAAAGTATACCAAAAAGTCAAAAGGTGCCCAGGAGGCTCACGAAGCTATTCGACCAACTTATATGCAAGATGGAACTGTTGATGGAGATCGAAATTATCAGCGTTTATATGATTTAATTTGGAAAAGAACATTAGCTTCTCAAATGGCAGATGCTCAATTGGAGCGAACTACAGCAGAAATTAACATTTCTAATAGAGATGAAAAGTTAGTAGCAAAAGGAGAGATGGTAAATTTTGAAGGATTCTTGAAAGTATATCTTGAAGGGTCTGATGAAGAGGAAGAGCAAAAGGGGATGCTTCCTAAATTGGAAGAAGGTGATGCAGTAAGTATGCAAGAAATTCAAGCTGTTGAGCGCTTTGCAAAACCAAAAGCACGATTTACTGAAGCAAGTTTAGTGAAAAAGTTAGAGGAATTAGGTATTGGTCGTCCATCTACCTATGCTGCAACAATTACAACGGTACAAAATAGAGGATATGTGGAAAAAGGTCAGCGGGAGGGAGTAGAACGCCAATACTATGCCTTGAGCTTAAGAGAAGGCAAAGTTGTAGAGAAAATCAAAACAGAAAAAACAGGAGCTGATAAATCAAAGTTAATACCTACAGATATCGGAATGGTTGTGACAGACTTTTTGATGGAGCATTTTAAGCAAGTAATGGATTATAGTTTTACTGCGGATGTAGAAAAAGAATTTGATGAAATTGCCAAAGGTGAGAAGAAATGGAATGAAATGATTGGGCAGTTTTATGGAGATTTTCATAGTCGAGTAGAAGAAGTTGCTGAAAATTCGGAAAAAGCAAAAGGAGAACGCTTGTTAGGTCAAGATCCGCAAACTGGTGAAAATGTTTATGTCAAGATTGGTCGTTTTGGTCCGATGGCTCAAATTGGTGAGGCTAGCGATGAGAAAAAACCAAGATTTGCTTCTTTACTAGCGGACCAAAGTATTCAAAGCATTACCTTGGAAGAAACTTTGGAGCTGTTTAAGCTTCCTAGAGTGGTTGGAGAGTTTGAAGGTGAAGAAGTCGTGGCTGCGATTGGTCGTTTTGGTCCATATTTGAGACATCAAGGAAAATTTGTTTCTTTAAAAAAAGCTGAAGGAGATGAACCGTTAACAATTGAGATTGCGAGGGCTGTTGAAGTAATTAAGTCACATCGACAAGCAGAAAGAGATAAAATCATCAATCGTTTTGAGGGGGATCCTTTGGTACAAGTACTTAATGGTCGTTACGGTCCATTCATTCAGATTGGAGAAGGTGCTCGTAAGAATAAACAGAATGTTAAAATTCCTAAAGGAACAGAGCCAAAATCACTAACTCGTGATAGATGTTTAGAGTTGGCTGAGCAACAAAAGAAAAAAAAGTAAAATGGAATTCGAATTCAGTTTCAAACCCATAGATCATCAGAAATCTGATTATTCATCTAATCAGCTAGGTGGTTTTGTAGAGGTTTATATTGAAGGCAGTTTTCCAGATTTAACAGAAGTTGATGTAGTGCTGATTGGTGTCCCTGAATATAGAGGGACTGCTACAACTGGTGATGCAAAATCTTTAGGTAAAATCCGAAAAGAATACTATCAACTCTACAGAGGAACAGAGCGTTTAAGGATAGCTGATTTAGGTAATGTTCTGGTTGGGGAGAAAACAACAGATACTTTTCATTTGTTAGCGGAGGTATTGCAAGAATGTGAACGAAGAGGTTTATTTGTTTTGATTATTGGTGGTGGACAAGACGCGACTTTTGCACAATATCTTTCTTGTGTGCAACAGCAAAAGATGGTAAATTTGGTTAGTGTAGATGCTCGTTTTGATTTAGGTTTTGACACGGACGATTTAAATGCGAACTCATACCTTTCAAAAATTATTCAGGATGAGCCAAACTTCTTGTTTAATTTTAGCAATATCGGATATCAGTCTTTTTTAGTTCCACAGGAGGGAATTTCATTGATAGATAAGCTTTATTTTGATGCACACAGGTTAGGATTAGTTCGTGCCGAAATGGAAGGGGTTGAACCGGTTTTAAGAAACGCAGATATTCTGTCTGTAGATATGAGTTGCGTACGTTTGTCTGATGCCCCTGCGAATGTTGCAGGATCACCAAATGGATTTTCAGGAGAAGAAATTTGTAAAATTATGCGCTACGCAGGGTTAAGCGGTCGGTTGAGTTCTTTAGGGATTTACGAATATGAATGTTCAATGGATGTAAATGAACACACTGCTAAACTCATATCTCAAATGATGTGGTATTTTTTGGAAGGTCATTTTCATCGTATGAAGCGATTGACTCCAAACGAGAAAGATTTTGTTAAATATCATGTTTCCATGCGTGATGGTGAGTTTGATGCGGTTTTCTATAAAAACAAACAACTCAATAAATGGTGGATGGAGATTCCATTAGTTGGAGAGCAAGCAGTACAGTTTAAAGACAATTATTTTATTCCTTGTACCTATCAAGATTATCAGTTTGCTAGCCAAGGAGAACTGCCTGACAGGTGGTGGAAAGCCTTTCAAAAGATTAACTAACTATCTGAATAGCACTGAATTGCTATCTAGTTTTTCTCCTAAAGAAATTTTAATTATTTTAGCACCGAAATATCCCGAATAGGGAAATGGTAAATGTGGAATAATTCATTTATGAAAAAATACTCTATACTGATTGCGTTGGTGTTTTTCGGGCTTGCAGCCAATGCGCAGCAAGATCCCCAATTCAGTCAAAATTTATTTAATAATATTGCTATTAATCCTGGTTATGCCGGTAGCAATGATGCAATATCCGCTACGGCATTGCATAGATCTCAATGGATGGGTTTTCTTGGGGCTCCTTCTACAACTAATCTTGGTGTGGAAGCTGCTGTACCAATGTTGCATGGTGGATTAGGATTGAATGTTATGACAGACAACATTGCTCAAAATGAATTTTTAGGTTTAAATTTATCTTACGCATACAGAACAGATTTGGCTGGTGGTAATTTAGGGGTAGGTATTTCTGTAGGGATGTTGCAAGACGGTGTTAACGGTGGAGATTATGTTTCTGAAGTCGGTACTGATCCTATTATTCCTAATGCAGATGAGAAGGCAGCGGGTTTTGATTTTGGAGCAGGATTATTTTATAAATCTGAAAACGTGTATTTAGGTTTGTCAAGTACACACATTAACCAAACAACTATTGAGTCTTCATCTGAATTAATGAGAATGGCCAGGCACTATTATATTAGTGCTGGATATAATCACGAGTTAAATCCTCAAATGATATTGATGCCATCAATTTTTGTAAAAAGTGACGGGGTGAGTTCAAGTATGGATATTAGTTCTCTAATAGAATACAATAAAAGATTCTGGGGAGGCGTTACCATTAGGCCGAGCGAGTCTATAATCGCATTGTTAGGAATGCATTTGAATGAGAGTTTACGTTTTGGAGTAGCATATGATGTGCCAATTTCTGAAGTATCTCATGCGGGAAGTATGGAATTCATGGTTGGTTATAGCTTTAAAGTTGACTACTCTAAAGTAGTGAAAGGCTTTAAAAACCCACGATTATTGTAAAAGTGTTATCTTTGTGAGGTTACGCTTGCAGAATCATCACTCATTTAGGTGATGATTTTGTGTTAAAAAAAAGTAAGAAAATCCCTTCGGGGTAAAACGATAAGAACTATGAGAAATTTGTTCGTTTTAGGAATATTAGCAGCAGTTTTAGCAAGCTGTTCAACCTCAGGAAATGGAGAGTTAATTGGTGTTCAAAATAGACCGATTTGGAATCCAACAGATCCTTATGGAATGGTTTATTTACCGCAAGGAAGTTTCAACATGGGGCCAGGAGATCAAGATGTGCCGTATGCACATGTTACTCAACACAAAACAGTTTCTGTTGCAGCATTCTACATGGATGAAACAGAAATCACAAACAACGAATATCGTCAGTTTGTGAATTGGGTTCGCGATTCTATAGCTCGTGTATTATTAGGTGAAGCGGGGGTTCCGGGTTATGAACTAGTTGAAGAAGATAAGTATGGGAACTTTATCGATCCGCCAAGAATCGATTGGGATAGGCCAATTCGTTGGGATGATCAAGAAGTAAGAGAAATATTAGAAGATGAAATGTATCTTCCAGAACATGAACGTTTCTACTCTAGAAGACAGTTGGACTCAAGAAAGTTAAATTTTGTTTACGAAACACAAGCTATTAAGGATGCTGCTCGTAAGTTAAATCGTAAGCAAGGGCAAAAAGATAGATCTGTATTTATTGATGAAGTAGAAATTAATATTTATCCAGACACTTTAGTTTGGACACATGATTATGCTTATTCATATAATGATCCATGGACAAAGAACTATTTTCATCACCCAGCTTTTGATGAATATCCAGTTGTTGGTGTAAATTGGAAGCAAGCAGTAGCATTCTCTAAATGGAGAACAAAAATTTTAGATGAGTATTTATTGGATAGAGATGAGCCATTGCATGATGAGTTTCGTTTACCAACAGAATCTGAATGGGAGTATGCAGCTCGTGGAGGCTTGGATTTATCACCATATCCATGGGGAGGTCCTTACACAACTAACGACAAGGGTTGTTTCTTAGCAAATTTTAAGCCAAGAAGAGGTAATTATACCGCAGATGGTGGAATTAGAACTGTAAGAGTAGGTTCTTATAATCCAAATAATTACGGATTATATGATATGGCTGGTAATGTTTCTGAGTGGACAGACAATACTTACGATGAATCAGCATTTAGCTTTGCACATGACATGAATATGGATTTTAAATATGAGGCAGAAGATTCTGATCCAAATATTTTAAAGCGCAAAACAATTCGTGGAGGATCCTGGAAAGACATTTCTCACTACATACAAGTAGGTACTAGAGATTACGAATACCAGGATACTGCTAAATCTTACATTGGGTTTAGAAACGTGATTTCTTTCCTAGGAAGAGACAAAGTAGATTTTAGGTAATTGAATAAGTAAGAAAATTAAATTTAATTTTTTTCGTTTATATTATTAATTAAATTTTTGAAGTAGAATAAATAAAGAAAACTATGGCATTAATTAATCCAAATTCTAAAAAATTTAAAAACTTTATGGCAAAGCTCTATGGATGGGGTGCGTCAATAGTAATTTTAGGAGCCTTATTTAAATTAATGAACTGGCCTGGTGCTGGTGCAATGCTTACTATTGGTTTAGGCACAGAGGCAATTATCTTTTTCTTCTCTGCTTTTGAAAAACCACACGAAGAGCCAGATTGGTCCTTAGTATATCCAGAATTAGCTTATATGAAAGATCCGAATGACACATCATCTAAGAAAACACCAACACAAGAGTTAGATAGTATGCTTGACAAAGCAAATGTAGATCAAGCTTTAATCACGCGTCTAGGAGATAATCTTCGTTCATTCAATGAAACAGTTGAAGGAGTAAATAAATCGATGGACGCTGTCGCTGCAACAGGGGATTATAGTGATCAAATGCGAGAAGCTGCTAGAAAGCTTGCTGAGATGAATACATATTACGATCTACAGTTAAAAACAATGCAAAACATGGGTAATTCAGTCGGTGATACTGAGAAATTCCAACAAGAAATAGCGCGTTTAGGTGAAAACCTTGCAGCCCTGAACAAGGTGTATGGTAACATGTTAACCGCAATGAATAAGTAATCCAAAGCAATCATTTTAGAAAAAACGATTCATGGCAGGAAATAAATTATCTCCAAGACAGAAAATGATTGGCATGATGTACTTAGTGCTGACAGCTCTGTTAGCATTAAATGTATCAAAGACTGTTTTGGATGCGTTTGAAAAAATCAATGGAAGTTTATACACTACATCAATAAACTTCTCAAATAAGAATAATGAAGTTTACGCACAGTTTGAACAGGCAGCAGAAACAAACCCTGGCAAAGCAGGTCCTTGGAGAGATAAAGCATATGCAGTCAAGTCTAGTGCTGATGCAATTGTTTTTGATATTCAACGATTGAAGTATGAGATTGTAGCTGCTGGTGATGGTAAAGTGAGTTTATCTGTTGATGGCAAAGAAGTGGTTAAAGAAAAAGGAACATCTTTTGATCAATTATCTAATGAAGAAAAGTTTGCTTCTTTCTATGAGGTTGTCATGAAAAAAGACCGAAATAAGTCCTGGGAAATCATGGGTACTGATGGAGGTAAAAATGAAGGAACTCCAATGATTAATGACTTAACTTCATTTAAAGATTTGCTTCTTTCGTATACACCCAATAACCCATCTATTTCAACATCTCTACAGTCAACTTTTGACTTTTCAAATGTTACTAAAAAGAAAGGAGAAGGTGAAGATACTTGGCTAGAGTCTAACTTTAAAGATATGCCTTTAATTGCAGCGGTTACAATTTTGTCTAAAATTCAGGCAGATGTGAGAAATGCCGAAGCAGATGTTATTAACTTTTTGAAGCAAGAAATTGATGCAACATCCCTTAAATTCACTTCTGCAGAAGCAATTCAAATAGCACCTTCTAATTATATTTTTTTAGGAGACACATTCAAAGCAGACGTGTTTATTGCAGCTAAAGATTCAACTCAAAATCCTGTTGTATACCTTGGTGATTACGAGTTAGGTGAAGATGGGCAGTATCAAATGATAGGAGAGTATGATACAATCCCTGTGAAAGGAGGTAAAGGTAAATACGCTATCAAAACTCGCACAGAAGGATATAAGAAGTGGGGTGGGTTGATTGCTATGAAAACAGATGCTGGCACTAAGATGTATCCTTTTAATGGCGAGTATCAAGTAGCTAAACAGAGTGTTGTAGTGTCTCCAACTAAAATGAATGTATTATATCTCTTAGGAGATAAAGTTGGAAACCCAGTTGACATTTCCGTTCCTGGAGTTTCTAAAGACAAGCTTTCGGTTTATTGCGACAATGGTAAAATTTTGAAGAAGGGCGGATCTTGGGAAGTATTCCCTACAAAAGTAGGTAAGGCTAAAGTATCTGTTTCAGCAGAAATTGATGGAAAGAGAAGAAATATGGGTGCAATGGAGTTTCGTGTAAAGCGTGTTCCAGATCCAATACCATCTTTACCTGGTCTTAAAAATGGCAAAATTAAAAAGAATCAAATGACTGCTAATTCAACTAAGTTGAGAGCAGAAATGAAAGATTTTGATTTTGATTTAAAGTTTAGAATTACAGGATTTACACTGGCTGGAACTTTCAAAGGAAATTACGTAGAAAAGAAAGCAAGAGGTTCTAAATTAACGGATGAGATGAAAGAATTAGTAAGAGATTTGCCGAAAGGCTCTACAGTATTCATAACTAATATTTCAGCAAAAGGACCAGATGGTAAAGTGCGCCAATTAGGTGCTTTGCCAGTTAAATTGAATTAAACTAAAACCACTAAATTATGAAAAGGTTTTTATTAATATTAACGTCTTTTGGATTGATAACATCAGTATCTGCTCAGGATATTTTAGATGGTGCTTATAAAAAAGATATTCGGGACGGAGGAAAAGATCGTTTAGAGCAAAAGTATCACCATGTGCGTGAAGCAGATGTGATGTGGTCAACTAAAATTTGGCGTGAAATTGATTTGAGAGAGAAAATTAATCAGGTCTTTTATTACCCTGTACAACGTATTGATGATAGAAGAAGTCTGATAGATGTGTTGATGGATGCTATAAACGAAGGAACTATTACAGCTTATGGTAACGCATACAAGGACGATGAGTTTAAATCTCCAATGACTCCTGCAGAAATCAAGGAAATAGGCGTTTCAGGAAATCTAGTAGACACTTTGTGGACTTATGATGAAGATCGTGAGGAAGAAGTATTTGAGTTGATTTACAATACTTTTGATCCATCAACGGTAACTCGTTATAGAGTTAAGGAAGAATGGTATTTTGATAAACAACGATCGGTTATGGATGTGCGTATTATTGGCTTGTGTCCAATTCGAGATCGTTTCGACGAAGATTCGAATGAGTTTCTAGGAGTTGAGCCTTTGTTTTGGGTGTATTTTCCGGAGGCAAGAAAAGTTTTGACAAAAGCGGAAGTTTTCAATCACAGAAAAAATAATGCTGCTCGTTTAACTTTTGATGATATTTTTCACAAGCGCTTTTTCAATAGCTATATTGTAAAAGAGTCTAATAAATACGATCGTTTTGTAAATCAGTATAAAACAGGTTTAGATGCTCTGCTTGAGTCAGAAAGAATAAAAGAAGAAATATTCCACTTAGAACACGATTTGTGGGAATATTAAAAGTAGAATATGATATAGAAAGCCCTCGAATTTTCGAGGGCTTTTTTGTGTAAGAAAGAGTTGTTAGATATAAAGGAGTATTTATTGTATTTTTGCGTTAACAAAGAAAATTGATGAAAGATAAGATAGCGGTCATAGGTTTAGGTTATGTTGGTATTCCTTTAGCTGTTGAGTTAGGCAAGAAGTATTCAACAGTTGGTTTTGATATTAATCCCGAACGAATCAATGAGTTAAATGAAGGTTTTGATAGAACCTTGGAGATCACATCAGAAGCCTTAGCTTCTGCTACTCAACTTTCTTACACTACCTCTGTTGATGATTTGTCAAATTGTAATATTTACATCATTACAGTTCCTACTCCTATTAATCATAAAAATTTGCCAGATTTAACACCTCTGCGTAAGTCAAGCGAGGCGATAGGTAGTGTTTTGTCTGAAGGTGACATTGTGATATATGAGTCAACCGTTTACCCTGGTGTTACAGAAGAAGAATGCGTACCTATTTTAGAGGCAGTTTCGGGTTTGAAGTTTAATGAAGAATTTTTCTGCGGATATAGTCCTGAAAGAATTAACCCTGGCGATAAAGAAAGAACCCTGACTAATATTTTAAAAATTACGAGCGGTTCTACACCTGAAATAGCACAAAGAGTGGATGAGCTTTATAAATCAATAATTACAGCAGGCACCCACTTAGCCCCCTCAATTAAAGTCGCAGAAGCAGCAAAGGTAATTGAGAATACACAGCGTGATGTAAATATTGCACTGGTTAATGAGTTGGCTTTAATTTTTGATACTATGGGAATTTCCTCAAAAGATGTATTAGAAGCTGCAGGAACAAAATGGAATTTCCTGAAATTCAAGCCTGGTTTAGTTGGTGGTCATTGCATTGGAGTTGACCCTTATTATCTGACTTATAAAGCCGAGAAAATGGGATATAAGCCAAACCTTATTTTATCATCTAGACAAATCAATAATGGAATGTCTGCTTATGTAGCTAAAAAAACAATCCGCTTATTAGTAGAGGAAGATAAAAACATTAAAGATGCCAATATTCTTATTATGGGTCTTACTTTTAAAGAGAATTGCCCTGATATAAGAAATACAAAGGTTATTGATATTATTGAAGAGTTAAAAGATTTTGGTTGTCAAGTAGACGTGTATGATCCTTGGGTTGATAAAGAGGAAGAGAAAAGAACATACAACCACGGATTGATTGAAGATCCATTTCAATCAAATAAAAAATATGCAGCAATTATTGTTGCAGTATCACATAACCAATTTTTAGAATTGACAAATAATGACTTTGCTTCTATTTCAGAAGGGAGCCCTGTCGTAATAGATATTAAAGGAATTGTAGATAACCCAAGCTGGAGATTGTAATGAAGAAGTTTGCTCTCGTTGGCGCCGCTGGATATATTGCACCAAGACACATGAAAGCAATCAAAGAAACCAATAATGATTTGGTTGCTGCTTTAGATCGTTTTGATAGTGTTGGAGGTATTGACACTTTCTTTCCAAATGCAGATTTTTTTACTGAGCCAGAACGCTTCGATAGACACTTGTCTAAATTAAAATCTACTGGAAAAAAAGTTGATTATGTAAGTATTTGTTCGCCAAATTATTTGCACGATGCACATATTCGTCTAGCTTTAAGAAATGGAGCAGATGCAATCTGCGAAAAACCCTTGGTGCTGAACCCATGGAATATTGATGCATTAGCTGATATTGAAAAGGATACAGGTGGAAGAATCAATAATATTCTTCAACTTCGTTTACATCCTTCAATTATTGCATTAAAGAAAGAGGTTGAAGAGGGTCCTACTGAAAAGGTGTATGATATAGACTTAAGCTATTTGACAAGTAGAGGTAAATGGTATCATGTTTCTTGGAAAGGTGATCGACAAAAATCTGGAGGTATAGCAACGAATATTGGAATTCATTTTTTTGATATGTTGACTTGGATTTTTGGTTCCGTAAAAGGAAATGTAACTCATGTATTAGAAGACGATAGAGCTGCTGGATTTTTAGATTTAGAAAGAGCAAGGGTTCGTTGGTTTTTAAGTGTTAACTACGATTTTATACCTAAGCACACCAAGGCAATAGGTCAGCGTACTTATCGTTCTATTACAGTGGAAGGAGAAGAAATAGAATTTAGTCATGGTTTCACAAACTTACATACACGTAGTTATGAAGAAATTCTTGCAGGGAATGGATTTGGACTGCAAGAAGCAAAGCCATCCATTGAAATAGTGCATGAGATTAGAAATGCTACTCCACAAGGTTTAAAAGGAGACTATCATCCGTTTTGTAAAAACAATGGCTGATTTTTTTGTACATAAAACATCAATCTTAGATGAGAATGTTCAGATTGGAGAAGGAACTAAAATCTGGCATTTTTCTCATGTGCTTTCTAACTCAATTATAGGAAATAATTGTTCGTTTGGCCAAAATTGTGTGGTTGGTCCCAATGTTATGATTGGTAACGGAGTAAAGGTTCAAAATAATATATCAATTTATGATGGAGTGAAGATAGAAGACGATGTGTTTTTAGGACCTTCTGTGGTTTTTACAAATGTTGTGAATCCAAGGAGCTTTATCGTTCGAAAAGAAGAGTTCAAGAGAACGCTATTGAAAAAAGGAAGTTCTGTTGGGGCAAATGCTACTATTGTTTGTGGAATCACTATTGGGGAGTTTGCCCTTGTAGGAGCCGGAAGTGTTGTGACTAAAGATGTGAAGCCATTTGAAATGGTGTACGGTGTTCCAGCCAGGCATCAAGGATGGGTGAGTAAAGCAGGACATTGCTTGCAATTTAATAAAGAGGGATTAGCTATTGATGATTTTGATGGAACTTCGTATCGTTTAGAAAATAACGCTGTTATACAAATTCAATGAAAATTCCATTCATAGATTTACAAGCGCAATATCAAGCGTATAAGCAAGAAATTGATAAAGCAATTCAAAATGTATTGGACTCTTCTCAATACATTATGGGGCCTGAAGTAAAGAAATTAGAAGATGGATTAGCCCGTTACACGGGCTCAAAGCATGCTATTGCTTGCAGTAGTGGGACGGATGCTTTATTGATTGCTCTAATGGCAATGGATATTCAACCAGGAGATGAAGTGATTACAACACCTTTCACTTTTATTTCTACTACTGAAGTAGTGAGTTTACTTGGCGCTATTCCTGTTTTCGTTGATATTGAGCCAGATACATTCAATATTGATTCAAGTAAAATAGAAGATAAAATCACAGCTAAAACCAAGGCTATTATTCCTGTCTCCTTGTATGGTCAAGTTGCGGATATGTATGAAATTAATGCAATTGCAGCTAAATATAATTTGATTGTAATTGAAGATGGAGCTCAAAGTTTTGGAGCGACATATAAAGGGAAAAAAAGTTGTAATCTAAGTGACTTCGGTTGTACAAGTTTTTTTCCATCAAAACCGTTAGGTTGTTATGGAGATGGTGGAGCATTATTTACAAATAATGATGCGTTGGCTGAAAAGTCAAGAATGATTTTAGCACACGGATCAAGAGTTCGTTATCAGCACGAAGTAGTTGGCATTAATGGTCGTTTAGATGCTATACAGGCAGCTATTTTAAATGTGAAATTGAAATATTTTGCAGAAGAAGTTCAAAAAAGAAAAGAAATAGGCACCG
>MDTD01142814.1_pt1 | contig 17925 bp, 20 predicted proteins | sample 811221 | NCBI WGS metagenome assembly MDTD01 (sample SAMN05326646, study PRJNA326480) | marine metagenome | isolation source: seawater | place: Pacific Ocean: South West | collected 2011 | reverse complement strand
GAAGAAAAACAACCACTAAAAGATGGACAGATATTCATTGAAAATCAACAAATCATGGTTGCAGTACCCAATGGAACTATCCATGTCAAACGTCTCCAACTCCCCAACAAAAAACCGATGAGCGACAAAGAATTACTCAACGGATATTCCATAGATGCACAGGCATTTTTCGAAAATCCCTAAAAAGTTGTACATTGTTGTAGTGAATACAAATTTGTCAAACGGAAAGTTGCTTGTTGCTGACCCCTCTATTATTGGAGACTTTTCGTTCACTCGTACTGTTATTTTATTAGCAGACCACAATGATGAGGGTTCTGTGGGGTTTATCCTCAACAAACCCATGATGCACGACTTGCGCACCTTTGTTCCTGAAATTTCTCAACCTTTTTCTGTTTTTGAAGGAGGGCCAGTCGATCAGGACCGTCTCTACTATGTTCACAGTCGAAGAGAATGTATTCCCAATTCAAAACCCATATCCAAAGAGCTGGCTTGGGGTGGTGACTTTGATGTCATAACAGACATGATTAACTCGGGTGATTTGTGCAGTGACGAAATCAAGTTTTTTTTGGGTTATTCCGGATGGAGTTGTGATCAGCTCAAAGATGAGATCAAACAAAAAACTTGGATTGTATTAGATGATGGAGACAAAAAAACTAACATCTCAACATCAAACGATGCCTCATTTTGGAAGTCCAAAATGATTCGACTCGGAGGGCACTATATACTTTGGGCCAATTCGCCAAGCCATCCCCACCTAAACTAAGCCATCTGGTTGAGGAGAGCGACCGCTTTTGGGTAGAGTTGTGATTGATAAGTTTTTCTTCGATAATTGGTTACCGCACGAATGCCTTGTATGCTATTGGACAGCCAGAGTTCATCTGCCTTTTGTAAATCAAAAGGGTTGATTGCTGTTTCTTTGAGGGTGAGATCGAGGTTTTTTGCCAACCGAATGATTTGTTTTCGGATGATCCCATCCAAACAGCCAGAGGTCAATGGCGGGGTGTGAATCTCCTGCCCAAAAAGCAAAAATAAGTTTGATTGAAGTGCTTCTACAACCTCTTTGTTGTCGTTGATCAAAATGCAATTATCTAAATCGTTCTCCTTGGCAAAAATCGACCCAAGTACATTTAGGATTTTATTATTTGTTTTGAGGTTTGGCAGCATCCCTGCTTGCACATAATGATCTTTGTATAAATCAACCCTATACTTGGTGACTTCGTCCAAAAAGCGGTCTTGAGAGAGTGGCTCACAGCCAATGACAAAGGCAACTCGATTGTGGTTTGGGGTATACCAACCCCCACTATCTCGAAAAACGGTCAGGCGCAAACGCCATGCTGGGGAGTGAGCCTCTTGCGCTTGAATCAACTTAATGCATTGGTCAACAAAGTATTCCGGGGTGAATTTCATGGGAATTTCCATGCGAAGTAAACGCATACCGGCCATCAATCGGAAGTAATGATCCTCCCAAAATAACAATTTATCGCCTACTGCTTTTAGAGTTTCAAAAAGCGCATCGCCATAGGAAAAGCCACGATTGAAAAAAGAAAGACCAGCGTCGTAAGAAGATACAAGATTTCCGTTTGAATTGACCATCAAGAAGAGCCCAGGACTTGCTTGAGATTGGAGATTTGATTTTCCCAAAACATTTTGGACTCCTCAACCTCGTCTTCATCCGCAAAGTCAGAAACGATAAGTGATACATCCTTGGTGATTTCGTCGACCTGAATGCGCATTTCAAAATGATATTTTTCAAAATCATCTTCATCGTTTTGCCATTGGTAGCGAACAAACTCATTGGCTTTGTTTTTAATCAGCAAAGCTTCCTCACTGGAGTCGTCCCAGAAAAACTCGTATTTATCAGAACGAGAGTTGACATTGTCTGCGAACCACTCAGAAAGGCCAGAGGGGGTAAACAGGTATTGGTAGAGGAGCGAAGGGGATGATTTGATTACAAATTCTATCTCAAAATGATCTTTCACGGATATTGTTTTATCAGATTAGCAATATAATATCTTTTTTGATTGCACAAAAATATATTCTGAAAAATATAGTTTGACAACTGCAGCAAAACCCTCTATATTTGCAAACCAATATGGCGAGGTAGCTCAGCCGGTTAGAGCGTCGGATTCATAACCCGGAGGTCGGGAGTTCAAGTCTCCCCCTCGCTACTCTTTTTTTCAATCATGATTTTAGTTACAGGCGGTCTTGGATTTATCGGTGCGCACACCGCTGTTACGCTGCTCGACAACAATTTTGAAGTTCTAATCGTCGATGACTTGTCCAATACTTCCATAAACGTACTGTACGGTATTGAAAAAGCATGTGGGAAACGACCGCATTTTGAGCAAATTGACCTAAAAGATAAAACCAAAGTCACCCAACTTTTTGAAACCTACAGCTTTGAAGGGGTTATTCATTTTGCGGCCTTTAAATCCGTAGGGGAAAGCGTAGAAAAACCGCTTGCCTATTACGATAACAACCTCTCGTCTCTGATCAATCTTTTGGCTGTGGCAGAAGATCAAAAACGCAGGATTCCGTTTATCTTCAGTTCTTCATGCACCGTATATGGAGAGCCAGATCACTTACCGATCACAGAGAACGAACCTAGCAAAACAGCACTTTCGCCATATGGAAACACCAAACAGATTTGTGAAGAAATTTTAGCAGACCTGACCAAGGTAAATGCAAATATCCCTGTGATTGCATTGCGTTACTTCAATCCGATTGGTGCACATGCCTCGGCAGAAATTGGAGAACTGCCCCTTGGCATTCCCCAAAATCTTGTTCCTTTTATCACCCAATCGGCAGCAGGAATTCGAGGTCCAATTACAATTTTTGGGAACGACTACCCCACCAAAGACGGCACCTGCATTCGCGATTACATCCATGTAGTGGATTTGGGAGATGCGCATGTTGTCGCCCTCAAACACCTCAATACTCATTCGGACTCCCCTGCCTTTGACGTGTTGAACGTTGGAACTGGCAAAGGAACCTCCGTATTGGAAATCGTACAAGCTTTTGAACGCGTCACCAATGTCTCACTTCGTTATACGATTGGCGAACGCCGAGAAGGTGATGTTGTGGAAACCTATGCCGATACCACCAAAATCAATAGGACGCTGGGTTGGCAAGCTTCAAAAACTCTAGATGATGCCTTACGCTCTGCATGGAATTGGGAAAAAAAGCTGAGAGGCATTACCTAATCTGTTCGATTTTTACACTTGAATATCCTTTGTTTTGTCTCTTCAGTTTGACAACTTTTTTTGTTTTTTATTTTGAATTAAATCATGAAATTATGGGGATTAATTGCTTAAAACTAAATCTTATCATCAATGATGAGTATTCACAGCAGAATCGAGTATATCATATTGCAAGAAAAGTTGTCTATTGCCGCATTCGAACGTCAGATTGGTGTTGGTCGAAATTCCCTTTCCACTTCGTTGAGAAAACAGTCTGCGATCTCTCATGAAGTTATCACAAAAATTTTTGAGCACTTTCCCAGATATTCTCTAGATTGGATTCTTTTTGGAAATAAAAACCCCGAAGATATCGAAATTGAAAAATTATCTGCTGAAATTGTGAGCATCATCAAACAGTGGCGAGACCTTGGTGCTAAAAATATTTAGCGTGAATCGGGTCAGTCCCAATTATGCTGTGTCAAACGTGCAAGAGGGATTAATGACTGTTCGCCTGTGTTAAGGTCTTTTAGCGTACAACTTTGGTCTTTCCATTCCTCTTCACCCATGATCAATGCATAAGGGATTTGAAGTTGATTGGCCAAGCCCAACTGCTTTTTCAGTTTTGCTGCAGAAGGATACACAAAAACGCGTTTGCCCTGTTTCCGCAATTCGTTGATGTAGGGGATTAATGAGGTTATCATATCCATACTAAAATTTACGACCATTACATCAATTGAGGTGTACAAGGTAGGGGGAAACAAATCGAGTTCGGAAAGAACCAAGTCGATGCGATCCAAACCAAACGAAATGCCAATTCCACTCATGTCTTTCATCCCAAAGACCCCAGTCAGGTCGTCATAACGACCTCCAGCCCCGATCGAGCCAACAGTGACTTGTTCTGGTGCCGAAATTTCAAATATGGTACCTGTATAATAGTCCAAACCACGCGCGAGTGTCCAATCAAAAACAACCGTTGTCGAGTTGAGCTGTTCCAAATTGGAAAACAAAAAGCTAAGATCTTGTATTGGATCGTGATCGCTGTCTGAAGTCCCTAACAGTTGCCCAAGCACATCGAGTTGGTCGATATTAGATTTGCCTTCTAGAGCAGCATTGATCTTATCAAGAATATCGGTGTCAAAATCAGCCTCTAGCAACAAACGTTTAACTTCTTCCCAGCCAACTTTATCGAGCTTGTCGAGGGTGGTAAAAAAGCGTGTCGTTTCTGCACCGGCACCAGCCAGTTGGGCAATGGCCTCAAGCACTTTTCTGTGATTGATACGCAGGGTGCAACCCGACAATTGAAGATCCCCAAAAATCGCATCGATCATCTGGATAAACTCCAATTCCAGTAGTAAGCTATCCGAGCCAATGGCGTCGGCATCGCATTGGGTGAATTCTTGAAAACGACCGTGTTGCGGACGATCAGCACGCCAAACGGGCTGAATCTGGTAGCGTTTGAATGGAAAGCTCAATTCGTTTTGGTGCTGCACCACAAAGCGAGCAAAAGGCACCGTGAGATCATACCGAAGGGCTTTATCGGAAAGGGAATTCCCAAAACGCGATAATTCACCCTTATCCAAGGCATCTAAATCTGCCTTTTTTACTTTTTCACCAGAATTGAGCAGCTTAAATACCAGACGGTCACCCTCGTCACCATATTTACCCAACAACAACTCCCGACGCTCCATAGCGGGCGTTTCGATCGGCAAAAACCCATACCGCTCAAATTGCGTTTTCATCACACCCATAATATGGTTGCGACGCATAACCTCTTGCGGTAAAAAATCCCGCATCCCCTTGGGTGTATTGGGCTTTGTTGACATGTGCATAAAGGTACTGCAAAATGAAATGTAAAAAAAGTGGTGTAATCGCTAAAATATTGAACCTAGAGTTAAACAATCGTGATTCACGTTATGCGTCTTCTATTTGCATATTGGGTGTAAAAAAAGCCAACCCATGGGTCGGCTTATATTATTTATGCAGTAAACACAAATACTATTCTTTATCTTCTGCCTTTATGACTTCAAATTCCAATTGTACCTTAACCTCACGGTGCAAACGGATTTCGGCTTGGTGCTTACCCAAGACCTTAACTGTCCCCCCTGAGATTTTGATAAATTTCTTTTCGATGTCATGACCAGCAGTCTGCAGCGCAGCACTCAAATCAGCATGACCAATGGAGCCGAACAATTTACCAGTCCCGCCAGCTTTGGCAGAGATTCTTATCTCTAGCGAAGAAATCTTTTTGGCCAGCGCATTGGCATCATCCACCAATTTTTGCTCCTTAAAGGCGCGTTGCTTGAGGTTTTCAGCCAACACTTTCTTTGCTGAGGGCGTTGCTAAAATAGCGTGCCCTTGCGGGATCAAGAAGTTGCGTCCATATCCGTTTTTGACCTGTACAATATCGTCTTTAAAGCCAAGATTTTCTACGTCGTTTTTTAGTATCAATTCCATGGTGACTTATTTTAAAAGGTCAGCAACATAAGGCATCAATGCCAAATGCCGTGAGCGTTTGATCGCAACCGATAGTTTGCGCTGGTATTTTAGGGAAGTACCCGTGAGTCTACGTGGTAAAATTTTACCTTGCTCGTTGACAAACTTCAACAAAAAATCGGGGTCTTTGTAGTCAATATACTTGATGCCAGATTTTTTAAAGCGGCAATACTTCTTTTCTTTACTTGTCTCAATGTCAAGCGGCGTAAGATAGCGAACTTCGCCTTGCTTTCCGCCTTTGCTAGCTTGTTCTAATGATGCCATGAGTTATGCTTTAGCTGTTAATCGTTCTCTTCGTTTTTCGGCCCAAGCTTCTGCATGCTTATCGAGCTTGACCGTTAGATAGCGCATTACACGCTCATCTCGTCTAAATTCCAGTTCTAAAGCATGTACAACTTCGGGAGCTGCGATAAAATCAAAAAGATGGTAAAAGCCACTTTTTTTATTTTGAATGGTGTAGGCAAATTTCTTTAAGCCCCAGTCCTCCTTATCGACAATCTCACCACTGTTGGAAGTGATGATATCAGCATACTTTTGAACTGCTTCCTTTACCTGATCTTCAGATAAAACGGGATTTAAAATGAAAACAGTTTCGTAATGATTCATATTTCTAAATTGGGCAGCGAAATTATCACTTTTGTTTGTTTATTCCAACCCTTTTGGATGGATTTTCATCACAAAGAACTTTCGAGGGTAGTTTTTTAAAGTTGTTCTGCCTTACTGTACTGGTCAAATCGGATCGATATCAATCGCCAGTTTTACAGATCGAAAAGCGGGAATTTGTTCAAATCGTTTACAAATGCGGATCAACTGTTCCTTGGCAGGTGCTGCCGACTGGCTGGCGGGGAGTTTGAGCAAAATCTGCATTAAAAATTGGTTTCGAATTCGACCAACTGGCGGGGACTGTGGGCCGAGCACCTGCGAAAATTGATTGTGAAGTGCATGTGAAAACCAATTTGCTGCCTCTTGTAAGACCGAAAAATTCTTGTGTCTGAGTTCAAAACGAGTCAATCGCACAAAAGGTGGGTAGCCAAATTCTTCTCGCTGCTTGAGCTGTACCAAAAACATACTATCATAGTCGTACTTCTTAAGTTGCTGTAAAACAAGATGGTTGTTGTCATAGGTCTGAATCAGTACCCGACCCATTCGATCTTTTCGACCCGCACGACCTGACACTTGTAAAAGCATCTGAAATGCCCTTTCATGAGCGCGAAAATCCTGAAAGTTGAGCAAGCCATCTGCCAAGACTACCCCGACTAGCGTAACCCGCCCAAAATCCAATCCCTTGGTCAACATTTGCGTCCCAACCAAGATATCCAAATCGTGTTGCGCAAAACGATTGATCAAATCTCTGTGTCCATGTTTTCCTTTTGTGGTATCGGAGTCCATTCGCCCCACACGAGCATGTGGAAATAACTGTTGGATTTCAGCCTCAATTTGTTGGGTACCCAGTCCCATGGGTTTGGGGTGAGCAGTTCCGCATGCCACACAATGGGCATGACTCAATACATGGTAACCACAATAATGACATTTAAGTTTTTTGTTTTGCTTGTGATAGGTCAAACTCACATCACAACTGGGGCATTGCGGCACATGCCCACAAGTAGTGCAGTTGACAAAAGAAGAAAAACCTCTTCGATTTTGAAACAAAATCACTTGTTCTTCAGCATCTATGGTTTTTGAGATTGCGTCGATTAATGTTTGGGAAAAATGTCCATTCATCTGCCTTTTTTTCTGAGAAACCTTAAGGTCGATAAGTTTAATTTCGGGCATGGAAAAGCCTCGATATCGTTCTTTGATTTCTACGAGATTGTACTTTCCCGTACGGCTGTTGTGAGAGGACTCGATCGAAGGAGAGGCAGAGCCCAAAACAATTTTGGCTTGGTGCAAGCCAGCAAGTATTACCGCAACATCTCTCGCATGGTAGCGCGGGTTAGACTCAAATTGTTTGTAGGCCACTTCGTGGGATTCATCCACAATGATCAGCCCCAGATTTGAATACGGTAACAGTACTGCCGAACGCGCCCCAACAATGAGTTGTGCGCTGGGTTCTTGAACCAACACCTTATTCCAAACCTCCACACGCTCACTGGGGGTATAGCGCGAGTGATAAACGGCCATGCTTTTTCCAAAATGAACATATAACCGCTGAATGATCTGGGTGGTAAGTGCAATTTCAGGAACTAAAAAAAGGACTTGTTTTCCTTGCTGAATTACTTCTTGAATCAAGTGCATATACACTTCTGTTTTTCCTGAAGCAGTTACGCCATGCAACAAAAAGCGGTTGGTGTTTTTGATATCCTTATGTAGAGAATCAAGCGCCTGTCGTTGGGAACTGGTGAGTGCTTGCAAAGGTGTTTCGGCTTCGGTTTTAGCTGTCAATCGGTCAACAACGATCGTTTGTTGATCCAAAATTCCCTTTTTGATAAGGGTTTCAACGGCAGATTTGGATACACCTGACATGCGTAAAAACTCAGATTTTTGAATGCTTGTTTTTTGCTGAATCAACTGCAAAAGCGTTTCTCTTTGTTTGGGATAGCGATCAATCTTTGCAAGCAGGCCTCGCAATGCGTGGTCAGGACTGTAGGATGAAGCTAAGGCCAATTGCTTTTGTTGTTTGGGCTTAAACTTTGTATATACTTCTTCCCGAACATGAATCAAGTCGTGATTGAGCAACTCTTGGGCTAGTTTGTATGGGCTTTTTGACAATTCCAATTTGACGACATCGGACAAATTGAGCTTGCCATATTGTTCGAGGGTATTTAGCAGTTGTGCTGCACCAGTGCTGAGTTTGATACCATCAGAAGGGGTGTTGTGAAAGTGCAACTCGGTTTCGCTTTCCAACAGTAAAATACTGGGTACAGCGGTTCGAAACACACTCCCTAATGGGCTCATGTAATAATTTGAAATCCATTCCCAAAGTTTGAGCTGCCTCGGGCTGACAACCGCTTGTTGATCTATAATATATTCGATTGATTTGGCTTCATAAGGTGGCTTGTTTTGGTGGGTGCAATAGCTTAGAGCGGCATATTTTTTTTTGTTGCCGAAAGGAACCACAATTCGAATACCAGGCTGGATAAAATCATACTCCTGCTCAGTTACTAGATAGGTGAATAATTTTGGTATCGGTAAAGGCAAAATCACATCAACAAAGAATGGCATGGCGTAAGGATGGTGTTAAGGTTGATTCTATCGTGCATCTATGATTGTGAAAGTGACCCGAAACGAAAACGGATGCATGTAGCGAATTTAAGAAAATTCTACTTCGTCGGCACTCAAATGATTATCTTTAACCCATGAAAATGAAATGCGTAGGGATTGGAAAAACAGTGGGCGAATATGGACTCGAACAAGTCCAGACCTATGTTAAACGCATCCAACGATTTATGCCCTTTGAATGGATAGAACTTAAGGAAGTCAAACACCACAGAAACAAACCGACAACTGCTTTGCAAGCCGAAGAAGAATTGATCCTTAAATATGTCAGCGACCGGGATGCTCTGATTTTATTTGACGAAAAAGGAAAACAAATGGACTCCAAAGTATTTGCTCAATTTATCGATAAACACATCATGATCCATGGAGGAACCCTCGTGTTTTGCCTTGGAGGTGCTTATGGATTTAGTGATTCATTGCGCCAACGTGCCAATGGAATGGTATCATTATCGCCTATGACATTTCCACATCAACTCGCCAGAGTAGTAGCACTTGAGCAACTCTACCGCGCATGTACAATTAATAACCATCACCCATACCACCATTGATGACTCAACTGATTTTAGCCACCCATAACGATCACAAAGCAAAAGAGTTTCGAGACATACTACCACAGTATTCCGTACAAACCCTTGCAGATCTTGGGCATGATGATGAGATCAAAGAAACCGCAACAACCCTTGAAGGCAACTCATTTATCAAAGCCGAAACCGTATTTAAACGTTATGGACATGTTGTGATTTCGGATGACAGTGGCTTAGAAGTTGATGCTTTAAACGGAGCGCCGGGTGTGTATTCGGCGCGTTATGCGGGGGGGGATCCCCGAAACGATCAACGAAATACAGAGAAACTGCTCGACGAACTTCAAGGTGCGTCCAACAGAAAGGCGCAATTCAGAACGGTGATTACGCTGATGAATACAGAAAACAGCTTTCAATTTGAAGGAATTGTCAAGGGAACAATCGCCAAAAGCCCTCGAGGAGAAGCTGGTTTTGGTTATGATCCTGTTTTTATACCTGAAGGGGTTCAGCAAACTTTTGCGGAGTTGGCAGCCAATGAAAAAAATAAAATTAGCCATCGTGCAAATGCGATTAAAAAATTACTACATTTCCTAAATGAACACCCAAGATTTTGTTAAAATTTCGTGAAAAACAGATGAGCATAGCCCCGAAACAACTTAGTTTGCAGTGTAGAAAACAATGAGCATACGATATTACTTAGTGGTTTTTTTGTTCGGTTGGTGTAGCCAATTGACTGCTCAAGAAGTAATAGGAGTTGTCAAAAATGCTGCAGACGACAAGCCCATTTCAACAGTTCATGTACTCAACTTAAACAAGGTATTGATGAGCATCACTGATACAAATGGGGTCTTTGCAATTGATGCCGAAGTCAACGACACCTTATTCCTCTCCTACCTCGGGTTTAAAACGATTAAAGTCACCGTGACAAACGACCTGATTAAGTTTCCAAAAACAGAATTTAAACTCACCGCATTGGCACTTGCCCTGGAGGAAGTCGTAGTTCGGCCTTATCAATTGACAGGCTACTTAGAAATCGATGCTAAAAATGTTCCGATCAATCGCAACCAGCGATATAGTATCCCCGGACTTCCAACAGGTGGCTATGAGGCAGGAAGTCGTGGACCATCTGCCTTTTCTCGAGTCGTTGGATCGATTTTCAATCCCTTTGATTTTTTGCACAACCTTTTTGGCAAAAAACCAAATGAGTTGCGAAAACTCAAAAAAATGCGCGAAAATAACGCCCTCCGTGATCTATTGTCTGTCAAATATGATCGGGAAACTTTGGAGGAATTTTTACATTTAAATATCAGTGACATCGATGAGATTTTACGCAATTGTAATTTCTCTGAAAGTTTCATACGAACCGCCAATGATTCACAGATTTTAGAAGCAATCAGCGGTTGCTATGAGGAATACAAAATTTTAAGCCGTAGGTAAGCCCATAAAATAGTACCTTTGCACTTGAAATTACGTGCATGCTTCTCAATACACTCAACGCCATTTCGCCAGTCGACGGACGTTATCGAAGTAAGACAAAACCTCTCCATGCTTTTTTCTCAGAACAAGCACTCATCAAATACCGTGTGCAAGTCGAGATTGAATACTTTATTGCGCTTTGCTCTCACCCAATTCCACAACTTGAATCCTTTCAACATTCGCTATTTGAAGATCTGCGCTCACTTTACAAGCACTTTTCGCCAGAAGATGCCAAAGCGATTAAGGACATCGAGAAAACAACAAATCACGACGTAAAAGCGGTGGAGTATTTCCTCAAGAACGAGTTTGATCGATTGGGGATCAGCCTCTTCAAGGAGTTCATCCACTTTGGCTTAACCTCACAAGATGTCAATAATACAGCTGTTCCATTATCGATCAAGGATGCAGTAGATACGTTGATCCGTCCAGAACTTGACAAAACGGTTTTACTATTGGACAAGATGGCAACTCAGTATGATCATATCCCCATGTTGGCACGTACCCACGGACAAGCCGCTTCCCCAACCCGATTGGGAAAAGAAATTCGGGTGTTCAGTGAAAGAATCAAACAGCAAATGACCCTTCTTGATCAAGTGCCGCATGCTGCAAAGTTTGGAGGAGCCACTGGAAACTTTAACGCCCATAAAGTGGCATATCCCCAAATCGATTGGAAAGCATTTGGAGAGCAATTTGTTGAAAAAACCCTAGGGCTACATCACTCCTTCCCTACCACGCAAATTGAGCATTATGATCACTTGGCTGCACTGTTTGATGCCTTTGCAAGGATCAATACCATACTCATCGATTTGAATCGTGATTTTTGGACCTATATCTCCATGGATTATTTCAAGCAAAAAATCAAGGATAACGAAGTGGGATCGTCGGCAATGCCACACAAAGTCAATCCCATCGATTTTGAAAATGCAGAAGGGAATTTGGGAATCGCCAATGCGTTGTTTTCATTTTTGTCTGCGAAACTTCCTGTTTCCAGACTTCAACGCGACCTCACCGATAGTACGGTGCTGCGCAATATCGGCGTTCCCTTTAGCCACACCCTCATTGCACTTGCCTCTATGGAAAAAGGATTGCATAAGTTAGAGGTCAATGAAGCTGCTATCGACAACGATCTAAATGACAATTGGGCTGTTGTTGCGGAAGCCATACAAACCATCCTACGCCGTGAAGGGTTTCCAAAACCCTATGAAGCGCTTAAAGGACTTACGCGAACCAATCAAGAAATTACCAAAGAAAGTATTCAAGAGTTTATCCGCTCCTTGGAGATCTCTGAAGAAATCAAAACAGAACTTTTACAGATCAGTCCGCAAAACTATACAGGAATCTAGAAATTAGATTCTAACTTGATTTTTTAACTTTTTAAGTTCTTCACCTGCCGGAAGATCCAGTTTTTGGGTCAAAGAAGCAATGCGATACAAATCGATTGAACCCTGAATGAGTAACACAACCGTCTGTGGCGCTATCTCGGGATTACCCGAAACTTCACCTTCCTCTTGAACCAGCATGACAAGCTCATCAACAATATGATCCTGATCGGACTGGGAGGCGTAAAAATACACGGTGGTTTCATCCTCACGAACTTGTATCAATTCCACGAGTTTATTCTCGTTGACATAGGTATGTGTCCAGTTGGAAAAAGTCGGGGAAATATCTTGGTCATCTGTCCGTAACAGTTTAAAAGTTTTGATTTGGGTCACCAATTCGATAAATTCCTGTGCCTCAGGATCCTCGGTATTGATGTTGAGTTTGGCCAGCATGGAAAACATCTGTGGACTAATCGAAACATAGGTCACCCGGTCGTTAGTTTGATAGGTGTCAAAAATGGATTGCGCCGTCAAGATAGGGGCAATCAGCAATAAAAGAAAGGTTGTTTTCATGGTGATAGAATTCGGTTATTAAACGAAAATACGATAAAGTTTTTTTATCTCCCATCAGTACACAAGACTTTGTTTTGATGATTTTGATAAAAATGAGTACATTGTAAGTTCAACGAATTTTACAAGAATTGAAAATGCGCATTTTACTTCCTTTTATACTCCTTCTATTTACCATCATTTCATGTAAAGATGAAGATGACAATATCGCACCTCGTGAAAATGATTTTGAAATTGAAGACTTTATTTGGGAGGGGCTAAATACTTTTTACTACTGGCAAAACAGCGTTCCCGATTTGGCGGATAACCGATTTGATTCACAAAAAACCTATGCTAGTTTTTTATCACAGTTTAATGCAAATCATGAATTACTGTTTGAATCTCTCCTTTCCGACAAGGACCGCTTTAGCTGGATCATGAGTGACTATACCGAGCTTCAAAAGCAACTGAGCCGCGTATCAACAACCAGTGGAATGATGATCGAATTAGGAAGAATTGGCAACTCTAATGACTTGTTTGCCTTTGTTCGCTATGTACTCCCCAATTCGGATGCTGCCGCAAAAAAAATAGAGCGTGGAAACCTTTTTCTCAGTATCAACAATGAGCAACTAACCATTGATAATTATCGAGAATTATTGAGCAGCGATGTCGAATCGTTTAGTATTCAGCTCGCTCAAATCAATGGACAAACGATTACGCCAACGGGTGTCAGTGTCGATTTAGTGAAAGCAGAAATTCAAGAAAACCCTATCCATATTCACAAAATCATTGAGTTGAATAATACTAGGATTGGGTATTTGATGTACAATGGATTTGTGGCTGATTTTGACGACCAACTCAAAAGTGCTTTCGCTGAATTTCAAACTCAAGGAGTAGACCATCTGATTGTCGATTTGCGCTATAATCGCGGTGGACGAACAAGTTCCGCAATCAAACTCGCCAGTATGGTCACAGGTCAGTTTTCGGGTGAGGTTTTTGCGCAAACCCAACACAATGATAAACTTTCCTCATACAATGAAAACTATTTGTTTGAAGCAATTGCTGTGCAGCTAAAAATGGATCGGCTCTATGTGATTAGCTCTGCAGATACGGCATCGGCTAGTGAACTCCTGATCAATGGGCTATCTACGTATATCGATGTCATCCTTATCGGCGACGATACCACAGGAAAAAATGTTGGTTCCTATTCTATCTACGACTGGATTGATGATGAGGGAAATGTAAACCCTCGGCATACTTGGGCTATGCAACCCATCACACTCAAAATTGCCAATAGTGAAGGGTTTGCAGACTTTGAAAGTGGTCTGCAAGCAGATCACAGCCTACAAGAAGACTTTACCAATTTGGGGACCCTTGGAGAAATCGATGAACCCCTACTGGAAAAAACACTTGAGGTTATGGGCATACTTCCAGCAAAATCGGAAAAAAATCAACTTTTTGTTCTCGAAAACCGGTTTGAGAAAATGCCGTCATTGCAAGACGCCATTATGCATACAGAAATCCCTGCTAAAATGCGTAGGATACCCCAAGTGAAAGATTTCGCCCGCGAGTAGTGTATCCGCGTACTTCTTCATAATCGGCATTAAATACGTTTTCAATCGACGCAAACAGCGATACCCCAGCTTGTGAAAGTTGATGCGAAATCCTAAGATCCAATAGCCAGTACGAAGATAATTCAACCAAATCCTGCCCAACAAGGTCATCACGATCTCCTACAAATTGAATACTGGTCAAGAATTGGGTATTCGAATTGAACTGCTGGCGAAAACTGGTGTTGACTTTGTGTTTGGGAATGCGCAGACCCTCTCCTGCTTCATTCTGGGTATAGGTGTAATTGGTTTGCACATAAAACCGATTCGTCAAAGGGTAGGAGAATAAAAACTCGGTACCATATACCTCAAAGTCTGTTGTGGAATTCGCATAGCGAAAGCTGGTCATGTCGTAGTCTACAAAATTTTGATGCTCACGGTTAAAATAGGTCAATTGAAACTGTCCGCCATTTTTAAAGAAAAGTGAGGTTCCGATTTCAAAACTTTGATTGGTTTCGGGTTTAAGAGTTTGGTTACCTGAGTAAGTGTCAAATAATTTATAGAGAGACGGGGCAATAAACGCCGTACTCAAACTTGCATGAAAACGTAGGTCAAAAGAACTAAAGTCAAAATATAGGGAAGGGTTGATATGATAAGTCCAATGAGAGCCATACGTACTATGTTCGCTCAAACGGGCACCTGCCTGCGCTTCAAAGAAACCTTCAGATTCGTATAATACATTCACGAAATAGTCCATCAAGTCCGCGGAGACTTTTTCACTAAACTGTGCTTTTTGTTGTTTGTGATTGAGTCCAATCAAGCCCGAAAATTGAGAGGAGAGTTTGGTAGAAAAAACACCCTCGACATCCATGACATCTCCTTCAAATTTAATCGGAAACGAAGAATCAAAATCCCGACTGGATGAAGACCAAGATACACGCCCAACAAATGAGCTGGACTCGCCTGTCCATTTGGGTTGAACGACCACGCGCTGACTCTTACTTGTAAAGTGATTGTCCGCATCCATCAAAGCGGGAAAACTATCATCATATTCACTTGAGAAATAATCTTTCGTAAAAAAGGCATTGAGTCGAAAATCAGAAGACAATTGAAGTTGGTACTGGGCGCTAAGATTTTGTTTTGCAGTCGAATCGTCTTCGGTTCCAATCACAGAGGACATGCCCATCGTTCGCTGATCGGAAAATGAAATCGAGCCAGCGTTAGTTGCATTGCCCGTAACAAGTTGGAGTTGGCGGGTTTGGACATTAGGCGCTACCGAAAAGTCCGATTTGTCGTTATTGCTTCCATAGATGGTTCGAATCGATCCGCCTAAAGATTGTTGTTTGGGTCGGTTGGTGGTGATTTTGATCACAGCGGTTGCTGCTGCACTTCCATATAAGCTACTGGCGGCTCCACGGATGATTTCCACCGACTCTATAGACGAAAGATCAATTGTTCTTAAATCGAAATCATTTTCAATTTGCGTAGGGTCACTCACAGGCACTTCATCGATAAGAACCAAAACTTGTCGGTTGTTTCCACCACGGATAAAATAGCTCAACTCTGATCCGTGATGAGACTGTGCACCGTTGATGTGTATGCCGACTTGGTTGGTGAGCAAATCAGCTAAGGTACCGCCGAGAAAAGGTTCGATATCTTTGGTGGTGAGTAAAGTAACAGATCGCCCTGTTTTGGAGACGGATCTTTCAAAACGAGAGTCGGTGACTGTGACCTCATCAAGTTGTACCATATCATTTTGTGCGAATATAAAAACGCACGTCAACAAGCACATAGCTTGTAAAGAAAATTCTCTTGTCATTATTTTGATAATAAAAATTAAGCACCGCTACTTATCCCGAGTAGATGTACTACAAAAAACAAAGGCAGGTCTCCTGGCTCACGTTCATTTCAACCTTCCCAACAATTGTCAGTGGTTTGTAGAGAAATGACTTTACACGTTTACAGTTGCGGGAACAGCGAAAGTTTTGCACTTTCTTCCCTTTTCATTTACAATTCACGAATGTGACTTGTAAAACCGATGTTCTTTACAAAGGTAGTGAAAGAAAACAAATTCTTCGGTATTAAAAAAATGGTTATTTTTGATTGAAATTGCTGGGTCTATGTTTACGCTTTCAAAAAAAGAAAAGGTACTCTTTAGTTTTGTTCTGATTGCTGCACTAACTCGCTTGGTTCCGCATCCACCAAACTTTGCTCCAATCACGGCGATGTCTCTTTTTGCCGGTGCCTATTTTACACGAAAGCAACTTTCCTTTATCGTACCACTGCTAGCAATGCTGATATCTGACCTCTTTTTGGGTTTTTATACGATTTCAATTTTTGTCTATATATCGTTTGCCTTGATCACATGGATGGGGCAACAACAGAATAAGGTAACCCCAAAGCTCGTTTTACTGGGGAGTGTTTTGTTTTTCGTTATCAGTAACCTCGGGGTTTGGCTGTTGTATTATCCCAAAACCATAGAAGGACTTCTCACCTGTTTTACGCTAGCCATTCCGTTTTTCGCAACATCTTTACTAGGTGATGTTTTCTACAGTGTAGTATTGGTATTTGGGTTCTCTGCGGTCAGCAGACGTTGGCAACTCTCTTAGTCCTCGCCCTCTATCACATTGGGTTTGCTCACCTCGTCCGCATCTAAAGTCAAGCGTTTGTTGTCTGGTGAAAGTCGGATAATATCCTTATCGATTTTACGAAACTCCCCTGTGAGATCATTGTAGTGATTGACTGCCGTGCCTAAGGTTTTGCCAAGTTTAGTATGATAGGTTTGATAGGCATTCAAATGCTTGGTGAGCTTATCCACATTTGCAAGAATTTCCTGAACGGATTTTTCAATCTTGAGGTTGTGTAAGGCCTTTACCGTAATTTGCAGCATCGGGAACAAACTCATCGGGGAAACAATCATCACTTTTTTATCATAGGCATAGCTTACCAAATCGCGAGAATTGATCTGCAAACTCCCTACCCGACTGTTGAGCAAATCCTGATACAAACCGTCTGCTGGGATAAACATATAGGCGTAGTCTGTCGTTTGTTCATTGGGTCGGATGTACTTGGCGGTCTCATCAATACGAGAACGAATGTCTTTGCGAAACTGAGTCTCTAAAGCCTTAATCTCATTGGGATCGTTACTTTCAATCATTTTGTTGTAGTTGTCCAACGAAAACTTCGCGTCAATGGGGATGACAAACTGTCCAACCTTGACAATGGCATCCACGGTTTCGCCATTTGTAAACTTATGCTGCATTTTGAACAAATCGGGGGGCAGCACATTGGCCAATAAATTTTCGAGTTGTATCTCACCCAAAATCCCACGCTGTTTGGAATTGCCTAAAATCTTCTCTAGAGATTTCATTTGGGTCGCAAAATTGAGAACCTGCTCATTGGTCCCTTTGATTTTCTCAAGTTCAGAAGTAACTTCTTTTACAATTTTATTGGATTGAGAAAATTGCTGTTGCATGTTCTGCTTGGCATTCTTCTGAAACTCATTAATCTCTTGATTGATGGTTTTGAGTTTGCCCTCGATTTCAACACGAGAGGTTTGGGCATTTTGCGCAACATCCTTTCGAATTTCCTGAATTTCGTTGCGCAAGGCCTCGTTCAGTTG
>MDTD01141320.1_pt1 | contig 17926 bp, 14 predicted proteins | sample 811221 | NCBI WGS metagenome assembly MDTD01 (sample SAMN05326646, study PRJNA326480) | marine metagenome | isolation source: seawater | place: Pacific Ocean: South West | collected 2011 | reverse complement strand
CATAAAGAAAATTTATCATATGCTAGCAAATCTGCAGCATCTGCAGGGATAACCAGTGTTGTTTGTATGCCTAATACTGATCCAATAATAGATAATGTATCAATTGTAGAACTACTACAGAGAAAAGCTAGGATAGAAAGTGATGTGAAAATATATTCTACAGCATCTATAACAAGAGGCCTTAATGGGAAGGAAATAACTGAATTTGGTTTGTTAAAAGAAGCAGGAGCTCTTGGATTCACTGATGCAACAAAAGCTGTAGCTGATCCCACTGTTTTTATGAGAGCATTAAAATATGCAACAGCTTTTGATGCCTTAATTATGCAACATCCCGAGGATGCTAGTCTATCTAAAGGAGGTGTTATGAACTCTGGGTTATTATCTACCGAACTTGGACTAAAGGGCATTCCTATAGAAGCAGAGGTAATTCAAATAGACAGAGACATTAGATTAGCTGAAATGACTAAAAGTAGAATACATTTCTTTAATGTTACCTCAGGATATGCTCTATTAAGTATAGAATCCGCTATTAAAAGAGGAGTAAAAGTAAGTTGCTCGACTTCTCCTCACTATTTTAGCCTTACAGAAAAGGATATAAGAAAGTGGAGAACTTTTGCAAAACTATCTCCTCCTTTAAGGGATGAAAAAAATGTAGAAGAAATTAAGATGGGTATACAAAAAAATATTATAAGTTGTATTTCTTCAGACCATTCTCCTCATGACACAGATAGCAAAAGACTACCTTTTGAGCAGGCTTCTTCAGGTATAATTGGTTTTGAAAGTTTATTACCGCTAACATTAAAATTAATAGAAGAAAAAAATATGAAGATTGAAAATTTAGTCAAACTAATTAGTCTAAATCCGGCAAAACTTCTTAAAATTGATGCTGGAACCATTAAAAAAGGAAGCCCTGCTGATCTAGTAATTTTTAATCCTAAAAAAGAAATAATTCTTTCATCTAATTCAATTAGAAGTAAATCTAAAAACTTTCCTTATGAAAATTTAAAAGCTAGGGGAAAAGTGTTCTTAACTATGGTAGATGGAAAAATAATATTTAATGAATAGCATTTTTGAAATTAATTTTATTAGTATTATATGTATGCTATTTAGTTATTTACTAGGAAGCATCCCAATAGGTTATATTATTTTTAGAATAAAAAAAAAAGATGATATAAGAAACTACGGCTCAGGAAATATTGGAGCCACAAATGTTAATAGATTAATAGGAAAGAAATTTGCCGCTTTTACTCTATTTTTTGATTTATTTAAAAGCTTGATTTGTTGTTATTTATCAAATGAAATGTTAGGCAATGAAATCGCAAAATTATGTGGATTCCTATGCATACTTGGACATATATATCCAATATGGCTAAAATTCCGTGGAGGCAAAGGTGTTGCATCTTTTATAGGTTATCTATCTTTTATATCCTGGCCTTTGGCACTAATTTTTATTTTTATTTGGTTTGTAACCGTAAAACTATTTAAAATATCTGCTATAGGAGCAGTCACTAGTCTAATTTTTAATATTATGCTTTTTAAATTTTTGTTGTTTATTCAGTTTAATTATTCTTCTTTCTTATGGATTCCAGGAGAACCCCTAGATTTTTATTTTATATTGATAACAACTATTATTATACTTTTTAGGCATAAGAATAATTTAAAAAGTATTTTAAAATAATTATAAACTTGACTTAGAATTTTCTAATGCTAATTATTTTTATTTAACACTGCATACAATATGAATTTAGTAATAGTAGAGTCAGCTGCGAAAGCAAAAACAATTAACAAATATCTTGGAGAAAAATTTAAGGTAATTGCTTCCATTGGGCATGTAAGAGATATAAATAGTAAAAATGGTATAGATGTTAGTGATAATTTTAGAATTAATTACGAAGAAAATTCTGATAAAGCCAAGCAACTTTCAGATATTAAAAAAAACTTAAAAAAATCAAATAAACTTTATCTTGCAACTGATCAGGACAGAGAAGGAGAAGCTATAGCTTGGCATATAAATACATTGCTAGCAGAGAATAACGATTTGACTAATATTGAAGTCCATAGAATAACTTTTACTGAAATTACAAAGAAAGCGATAGACTTCGCCATATCTAACCCAAGAAAAATTGATATGAGTCTTGTAAATGCATATCAAGCAAGGAGAGCATTAGATTATCTTATGGGTTATTCTCTTTCTCCACTATTAATAAGAAAATTTCCTGGTTGTAAATCTGCAGGGAGAGTGCAATCAGTTGCACTAAAACTTATATCTGAAAGAGAAAATGAAATACAGTTATTTTCTGCTGAAGAGTATTGGAACATTTCAATAGAACTTACTACAGAAAATGGACAAAAATTAGAAGCAAAATTAAGAAAAGCCTTTAATAAAAAACTATCTAAGTTAGATATAAAAAATGAAGAGCAAGCGGACCAATTAATCAGAGAAATATCTAGATCTAAAATTTTTATAGAAGATATTGAAGTAAAAAAGAAACAATTAAATCCTAGTCCTCCTTTTATAACTTCCTCACTTCAATTAGAAGCAAATAATAGACTAGGCTTTAGTCCAAAAGTTACAATGTCCTTAGCACAAAAGCTTTACGAAGGAGTAAATATTAAAGGCGAGAACCAAGGATTGATAACCTACATGAGAACAGACTCAACAAATCTTTCATTGGATTTTGTTAATGAAGCTAGAAAAATAATAAAAAATAATTTAGGAGAAGATTTTCTTTTCGATAAAATTAGAAACTATAAAAATAAAGTTAAAAATGCACAAGAAGCCCACGAAGCTATTAGACCAAGCGACCCAAATATACTGCCTAAGATGCTTCCTAAAAGTCTTGATAAAGGACTAGTCGATCTTTATGAACTAATCTGGAAAAGAGCGGTTGCGTCTCAAGCATCTAATGCAATTAGTCAAACCTTAAGTATAAATATAAAAGACAAAGACAGTAAGTTTGAAATGTACTCTTCTTTTACAAAAATTTTATTTAAAGGTTTTAGAAAAATATATGATTACTCTAATGAGAAAAAAAACGACGAAAAAGAATTCATGGAAGACATTGTAAGGGATACAAAATTTGAAGATATTCTTTGCAACAAGACTCAACATTTTACGGAACCTCCACCAAGATACAGTGAAACATCTTTGATAAAGAAATTAGAAGAGTACGGAATTGGAAGACCGTCAACATATGCTAAGATAATGGAGAAGAATCAAAAAAGAGGATATGTAAAGTTAGTTTCAAAGAGGTTCCATCCTCAACCAAGCGGCAGAATAGTTGCTTCCTTTTTAAACCATTATTTTAATCAATATATGGATTACAATTTCACAGCAAATAAAGAAAATGAGCTTGACTTAGTTTCAAAAGGTGAAAAAGAATGGAAATCCTTGCTTACTGATTTTTGGGAAGATTTTAATAATAAAGTGCAGAACACATTGAAGTTATCAAATACCGAAGTATATGATTACATAAATGAAGCAATGAAAAATTATTTGTTTCCTGGTAAAAATAAAGAAGATACTAAAAAAAATTGTCCAAAATGTAAAGCCGCGCATCTATCAATAAAAATGAGAAAAAATGGTACTGGTCCTTTTGTGGCTTGTACTAGCCATCCTGAATGTGACTATATTAGAAGTGAGGTTTTTCCGGGAAATAACGAAGAAGATAAAATTATAGAGGATAAAGTTCTTGGAAAGAATAAAGATAATATTCCGATTCTTTTAAAAAAAGGACCCTATGGTCCTTATGTACAGTTAGGAACAGAAAATGGAAAAAAAGCTAAAAGATCTTCTATTCCTAAAAACTTGGATGTTAATGAAGTGAACCTAGAGAAAGCAATTAATTTATTAATGCTACCAAGAGATATAGGGAATCATCCTGATACTGGTTTGCCTATCCAATCTAATTTTGGTCGTTATGGTCCATATATAAAGTACGATAATATATTTTATTCAATGCCTAAAGACGAAGATCCTCTAAAAATTGGCTTAAACAGAGCAATGGAAATATTATCGAAACCAAAGAAAAATAATAGAAGATCCCCTAAACCAGTAAGAACTATTGGAAAGGAACCAAAAAGTAATACAGATATTAACCTATATGAAGGTAAATATGGTTTTTATATTAAATTTAATTCATTAAATTACAGCATACCGAAGAATTTTAAAGCAGAAGATTTAACATTAGAAGAAGCTATTAACATTATACAAAAAAAAGCCTAACCTTAAACTTGACAATGTCATTCCCAATGATATATCTTAGTTAAATCATGGCTAAGCCTTCATCCATAAAAATAAGATTAAATAGTACTGCTAATACCGGTTTCTTTTATGTTACTAAGAAAAATAGTAGAACTATGACAGAAAAAATGGAAATTAAAAAATATGATCCTGTAGCAAGAAAACATGTTTTATTCAAAGAAGGCAAAATTAAATAGCTAAATATAATAGCAGTGCATATTAAAACTATTTATCCGCAACTAGACACTATTAAATTTAAAAAACCCAAGCCCTTAATAATATGTGACGCTGACGAAGTTATTTTTAACTTTATGGATTCTTTTTTAACATTTTTAAGAAAAAAAGATCTTGGTTTCTCCTGGGAAAGTTATGCATTAAATGGTAATATTATTGATAAGGATGGAATACCTGTTAAAAACCTAGATATAAAAAAACTTTTAAAAGATTTTTTTTACTCATACACATTTAATATGAAATTAGTTAATGGTGTTAAGAATAGCCTCAAAGTTTTATCTAATACTTTTAACATTGTAATACTCTCTAATATTCCTATTGAGTATTATAAAGAGAGAAAAAAAGCATTATTACAAAATGAATTAGATTATCCATTTATTGCTAATATTGGAGAAAAAGGAGGGGTGTGTCTTTCTATATTTAGGAAGTTTAATATGAAAACCTGGTTTATAGACGATAGTCCTTACCAAATTTATTCTGTTAAAAAATCAGCTCCAGATATCAATACTATACTGTATGTAGAAAATAAAAAGCTGGCAAAATTAATTGATAAAAAAAAATGTTGGGATTATTATTCAAATAATTGGAAAGAAAATTTAAATATACTAAAGCGGTTCTAATTATGGTTGATATAATTAAAAATATAAAAAAATTAGGTTTTGACATTTCAAATCCTACTCTTCCAATTGCTAACTATTCACCTTTTATAATAAGCAATAAGCTTATTTTTATATCAGGGCAAGTTCCCTTCAAAAATAATGTTATTTTATTCAGAGGAAAGATAGGTAAAGACCTAGATTTAGATTCAGGAATAAAGGCAGCTGAATTATGTTTCATAAATACTTTATCAATATTAAATTTTGCTTTAGATGGAAATTTAAATAAAGTAAAAAGGTGCTTAAAATTAGGTGTTTATGTAAATAGTACTGATAATTTTTATGAACAACCAATGATTGCAGATGGAGCCTCTAATTTATTAAGGAAAATATTTGAGGAAAATGGGGATCATACTAGAATCGCAGTTAGCACTAATTCCTTGCCAAAAAATGCCTCAGTAGAGATAGACTCAGTATTTGAGTTCTAAATTGAATAAGAAAGTATTTAAATTATTAAACAGTATCAAATTTTTTCGTGAAGAAGATTGGAATAAATGTAATACCGATGGAAATATTTTTTTAAGCTATAATTTTTTATTACTTTTAGAAGAAAGTAATTCAGTTTCAAATGAAACAGGCTGGATCCCAAACTATTTCGCAATCTTTGAAAATGATGTCTTAGTTACATGTGCCGCTTGCTATGTAAAGATGCACAGCCAAGGAGAATATGTTTTTGACCACTCATGGGCAAATGCTTATGCTAGCTGTGGATTAAATTACTACCCTAAATTATTAATAGCCTCTCCATTTACACCAGTTTCTGGTTTAAGAATACTAATACGTCCAGAGTCAGACTCAAAAAATAAAGATGTATTGATAAATCAAATAATAAAACATTGCAAAATAAATAGTTATTCTGGTTTGCATATAAACTTTTTTGATAAAAGAGAATTATCTTTTTATCAGAAACATAATCTATTAATAAGGTTAGGAGAGCAATTTCATTTTTTAAATGCAAACTATACATGCTTTCGAGATTTCTTAGATACTTTATCCTATAAAAATAGAAAACGCATATTGAAAGAAAGAGCTAGTATTAAAAAAAATAATATAGAAATCAAAATATATGAAAAAAATGATGTTACTAGAGATCTTTGTGAAAAAATGTATGAATTTTATTTATTAACTATTAAAAAGAAATGGTCTTACAATTACTTGACCAAGGATTTCTTTTTAGAATTATCTAATTATTTGAAGTCTAATGTACTACTGATTATGGCTATAGAAAATAATGAAATTATAGCAGGTGCTTTAAACTTTATATCAGATGGTAATTTATATGGTAGATATTGGGGTGCTACCAAGGAAGTACCTAATCTTCATTTTGAAGTATGTTTTTATCAAGCTATAGAATATGCCATAAGAAAAAAACTTGGAAAAGTAGAAGCAGGAGCCCAGGGCTTACATAAAGTAAAGAGGGGATATTTACCAGTTAAAACTTATAGTGCACATCTTTTATTTAATGAAAAGTTAAGCAAAGCTATTAAAAACTTTTTAGTAGAGGAAAGAAAAGTAGTTGAAGAGGATATTAATCTAATTGAGAATAAATTATCACCATTTAAAAATTAGTTTTTTATCAAAAAGATAATTTTTTTGTTTTTAAATTCAATTTTTACGTTTCCGCCTTTTTTAAGTTTGCCAAATAAAATTTCCTCAGCTAAAGGTTCCTTTATTTCTTTCTGAACTAATCTAGCAAGTGGTCTAGCGCCATATTTTTTTTCGTATCCTTTTTTTGCCAAAAAATCTCTAGCGTTTGTCGACAAACTTAGTGTTATATTTTTTTCAGCTAATTGCCCTTCTAAGTAATTAATTGACTTATCTACTATATGTTTCATTACCGCTTTACTTAAGAAGTCAAATTTAATAATTGAGTCCAATCTATTTCTAAATTCAGGAGAGAACATTTTATTTATTTGTATCTCGTTATCAGAATCATCTTCATTTCCTGTAAAACCTATAAAATTTTTATCTAAATCTTTTGCCCCCACGTTAGAGGTCATAATAAGTAAGGCATTAGAAAAATCTACTGTTCTTGAATTATGGTCTGTTAATTTACCGTAGTCCATTATTTGTAGCAAGATATTAAATACATCTGGATGTGCTTTCTCAATCTCATCCAAAAGTACAATGCAATTTGGATTCTTATTTACTGAGTCCGTTAAAGCTCCTCCTTGATCAAAACCCACATAACCTGGTGGTGCTCCTATTAATCGGGAAACACTATGTCTCTCCATATACTCAGACATATCAAACCGTAGTAATTCTACATTTAATACATTTGCTAACACTCTCACTATTTCTGTTTTTCCTACTCCTGTTGGTCCTACAAATAAGTAGGATCCAATTGTTTTTCCTTCTTCTCTTAAACCTGATCTTGATAACTTAACAACTTTAGATAAAGCATCTATAGCTTTATCTTGACCAAATATTGATAATTTTAGATTTCTTTTTAATCCTAATAATAATTTAGTATCATCTTGTTTTAGATTTCTTGAAGGTATTCTAGCTATTTTTGCAATTGTATCTTCAACCTCTTTTTTTGTAATATTCTTACTTTTCTTAGGTTTTAAATTAAAAGCCGCTCCTATTTCATCTATTACGTCTATGGCTTTATCAGGAAGCTTCCTTTCATTAATGTAACGTGCGGATAACTTCACTGCTTGTTCTAAAGATTCATCTGTATATTTTATATCATGGTACTTTTCATAGTAAGGGCTTATTCCTTTTAATATACTAATTGCATCTTCAACCGTTGGCTCATTAATATCTATTTTTTGAAACCTTCTCACTAAAGCACTATCCTTTTCGAAATATTTTCTATATTCTGTATAAGTAGTTGATCCTATACACCTCAAAGAACCATTTGCTAATGCTGGCTTGAGTATGTTTGAAGCATCTATAGAACCTCCTGAGGTAGCTCCTGCCCCCACTACTGTATGTATTTCATCTATAAATAGTATATTTTGCTTATCACCAGTAATTTCTTTAATTATATTATTTAGTCTTTCTTCAAAATCCCCTCTATATCTTGTTCCTGCTAATAATGTTGAAATTTCCAATGTGTAAATCTTGGCCTTGCTTAATATTTTAGGAACTTCCTTTTCTATAATTTTTTTTGCTAGCCCCTCTGCCAAAGCTGTTTTTCCTACTCCGGGATCGCCAACAAATAAGGGATTATTTTTTAGCCTTCTGCAAAGTATCTGTATTGTTCTTTCCAGCTCATATTCTCTACCAATAATGCGATCTATCTTTCCTTCTAATGCTTTTTTATTCAAATTAATACAATATTTTTCTAAAATATTATTAGTTTTGAAATCATCTGCGTCTTCAGACTCAAATTCCTCTACTTTTTTAGGAGTTTTTTCTTTTCCATGACTTATATAGGAAACAACGTCAAGTCTACTTAAATTCTCCTTTTCTAAAAAATAAACTGCAAAACTATCTCTTTCTGAGTACATAGCAACCAATATATTCAATGATTTTACTTCTCTTTTACCCGAGCTCTGTACATGTTGTGCCGCTCTTTTAAGCACCCTCTCAAAGGAAGAGGAGGGTATTGGCTTAATTTTTTTTTCTTCAGATATGATATTCACAAGTTCATTTTCTATATACATATTAAGATTTTCAATAATTTTGCTTGCTTTAATATTTTTAATTTTTAATAGAGAAAGCACATCATTATCATTACATAATTCAACAAGCAAGTGCTCTAATGTAAGAAACTCATGCTTTTTGTTTTTTGCAAGTTGAAAAGCTCTTTGTATTATTATTTCTAATTCTTCTGATAACATTTATTGTTTTTGTACCTTACATTCTAAAGGGTGTTGATTTATTCTTGCGAATTCAACTACCTGATTTGCTTTGGATTCTGCTATATCTAAAGGAAAAACACCGCAAATTCCCTTTCCTTCGTTGTGGACTAATAACATTATATTTTTGGCCTCCTCATAATCCTTCTTAAAGATTGTTTGTAGCACATAAATTACAAATTCCATAGGTGTGTAATCATCATTTATTAGTACTACAGCATACATACTAGGCGTTTTAACTTTATTTTTTGTTAAAACATCTGTGCCAGTATTAGTATATTTTTCATTCATAAGTTTTCAATATATTAATATAGTTATGAAAAATAATAAATTAAGTTTTTAATTTAGCAGTTATTCCCACTAATGATAGAATATTTTCAACTTCATTTAAGATTACAGTAAACTTTTGTCTAGAGTAAGACTCACATCTAACTACAATCGCTGGCTGTGTATTTGACGCTCTTATTAACCACCAACCGTTTCTATTTATAACCCTTACTCCATCAATGAAAGAGTAGTTATTATATTTTTTTTTAACGATTAGCTTGCATTTTTCTATTATAGAAAACTTTAAATCATCATTACAGAATATTTTTATTTCTGGAGTTGAAAGCACATTAGAAAATACATCTAAGTCCTTTTTAAAGGACTTGTTCTTAGAATAGATCTCTAATAATCTCAAGGCTGCATAAACAGCATCATCATACCCGTAGTATTTGTCTGCAAAAAAAATATGTCCTGACATTTCTCCTGCTAATAAAGAACCAGTTTCTTTCATCTTACTCTTTATTAAAGAATGCCCTGTCTTCCACATTAAAGGAATACCTCCCATTTTTTTTATTTCTTTTATTATTAAATCACTTGCTTTTACATCAAATATTATTTTAGCTCCTTTATGTTTCTTAAGAATATCCTTAGCAAAGATAAGAAGAAGTTGATCTCCCGGAATGAATTTCAAATTTTTATCGACTACGCCTATTCTATCTCCATCACCGTCAAAGGCTATACCTAAATCTGCTTTTAATTTCTTAACAGTTTTTTTTAATAAAGTTAGATTTTTTTCTTCAGTAGGGTCTGGATGATGTGAAGGAAATGTTCCATCTATTTTATCATTAAGTATGTAATGCTTTCCTGGAATTAATCTAATTAGACTTTTAATTACATCAACTGCTGCTCCATTAGCTGGATCCCAAACTATTGATATTTTGGGACTTATTACCTCCAAGTTATCAGTTAATACTTTTAGATATAAGTCTTTTATTGAAAAATTATTAATTTTTCCCTTTTTTCCAGAAAGAGGATTTTCTTTTTTATTTGCTAAATTTTTAATTTCTTTCCCATAATAGCTTTGATGCTTGGATAAAATTTTAAAACCATTATAATTTGCTGGGTTATGAGAACCTGTAATCATTATTGCACCATCACAATCAAGTGTTTTTGAAGCAAAATATAACATCGGGGTTGGACACAATCCAATCCTAATAATTGTACCTCCTGCATCCCTTAAGCCAGAAACAAGCTCTTTCTCTAAAATAGGCGATGATAACCTACCATCATAACCTACTACAATTCTTGCACTTCCATATTTATCAAAAATATCATTTGTAAACTTTTTTCCTAGCGAATAAGCATCTTTAACATGTAATGTCTCTGATACAATACCCCTTATATCATATGCTCTCAAAATACTTTGATGGAATTTATTTTTCATTTTATTCCTTATTACCTATACTTTTATAATTAAAACCAAGTTTAATCATTTCTGACTTATTGAATATATTTCTTAAATCCAAAATATTAGGATGTTTTAATATTTTTTTTGTTTTTTTAAGATCTAGAGCTCTATATTCATTCCATTCGGTGTGAATAATAACTAAATCTGAGTCTTTTATTGCATTAAAAACACTTCTGTTCCATTTTACTTCTTTGAACTCTTTAAAATGATTAAAGTATTTTGTATATGCCGGATCATGAACTTTTAAAATAGCTCCTGCTTTGACGAGAGCGGGAATAATTACAAGACTAGAAGACTCTCTTATATCGTCTGTATTAGGCTTAAAAGTAACACCTAAAAAAGCAATAGTTTTTCCTTTTAGTCTGTAATCTAGTAACCTTTTTACTTTATTAACCATATTAATTTTTCTATTTTCATTGAATTCAATAACTGATTTAATTAGTGTTGATTTTATACCATTTTTTTTAAAAGAAGCATTCAAAGCTCTTGTGTCTTTAGGAAAACAACTTCCTCCGAAGCCAGGACCTGGATGTAGAAATTTCGGACCTATTCTATTATCTAGTCCCATTCCTTTAGCTACTTGTTGAACATTTCCTCCTACTTTTTCACACAAATCTGCCATCTCATTTATAAACGAAATTTTCATAGCTAGGAATGAATTTGAAGCATACTTTATCAACTCAGCACTTTCTATATCAGTAAATAAAATTGGAGCTTCTCTTAGATTTAATGGTCTATAAAGTTTACTCATTATGTTCTTTGAATACTCATTAGATACACCACATACCACTCTATCAGGCCTAAGGAAATCTTCTATTGCTGAACCTTCTCTAAGAAATTCTGGATTAGATACAACATGATAATCCTCTCCATATACTAAATCTTTGCGCTTATTTTTTAATTTTTTTATAATTAGAGCTCCTGTTCCTATTGGAACTGTTGATTTTGTAACTATTAATTGATTATTCTTTTTATTCAAATTAAAAGAAATATCATTACAAACTTGAAAAACGTACTTTAAATCCGCCTCTCCATCTCCTCTTCTTGTAGTTGGAGTGCCAACTGCTATAAAAATTATATTAGTATCGTTAATACTTTTTAAATCTGTAGTAAATTCTAGATATTTTGAGTTGGTATTTTTCTTTACTAAGTCAAATAAGCCTGGTTCATATATTGGAATAATATTTTTTTTAAGATTTTTAATTTTGTTCTTATCGCTGTCAATACAAACTACTTTATATCCAAACTCTGAAAAGCATGCAGCTGTTACTAATCCTACATATCCTGCACCAATTACTGCTATTTTCATGATTTAGTCCTTTTCATTTTGTCATATTCTTTTTTTATCATTTTTTTAAAGTTTTGACTTAATTCTTTATCTCTTAAGGCACAAGCTATTTGAGCTTGAAGAAATCCTTTTTTACTTCCACAATCATATCTATATCCTCTAAATTTAGAAGCAAAAATCTTTTCATTTTTAAGGCTTAAAGAAAGAGCATCAGTAAGTTGATATTCATCTCCACTTCCTTTCCTTATGCTCTTTAAATATTTAAAAATACTATTTTTTAATATATATCTTCCAACAATTCCAAAGTTAGAAGGAGGTTTTGAGGATGGTTTTTCTACTAAACTTTCGACTTCTGTTATATTCATAACTTTTTTTAATGGTTTGATAACTCCATAATTCTTAATATTTCTTTTTTCTACTTCCATCACAGCTAATACATTAGTATTTTTTTTTAGATAGACATTTATCAGTTCTTTAGTGCAATTATTTTGTAAAATTAAATCATCTGGAAGTATTATTGCAAAGTCTTCTTTTTTCAATAAACTTTTTGCTTGATAAACGGCATTACCTAAACCTAGAGGCTTATCCTGGTTGATTATCTTTATACGATTAGAATGAACATTAAACTTATTTATTTTCTTTAAGATCGTTTCTTTATTTTTGTGTGTTAAATATTTTTCTAATTTCGTGTTTTTAAGCATATAGCTTTTGGGTAAAATATTTGCTGGATTGGTAATAAATATGAAATTTTCTATTCCAGCGCCTACGGCTTCAGAAATTGCATAATCAATCAAAGGTCTATCTAGTATATTAAGCATTTCTTTGGGTATACATTTTGTAGCAGGCAAAAATCTAGTACCGTATCCTGCAACTGGTATTACAACTGTTTTAATTTTATTCATAAAACCTTTTTTCATTTATATTAAAATAATGTCAGAAATTATAAATTGAACTTCAACTTTATCATTCCATTTATTATGTTTAATTTTTCCAGCCACATGCATATTATTTTTTTTAAGCAATGATTCTCCTATCTTATTTTCAAATGCATTAAAAGCAACAGCTTTTAACTTAAGTCCATAAATATCTTCTATAACACAGCTAATATGATTTTTTTTATTGCCTATAATTCTGTTAAAAAGTGGTCTAACATTTTTAATAACAAAAATAGGTTCTTTATTCTGGATGCCGAATGGACTTATTAAACTCAAATCCTTTAAAAGTTTACTATTTATTTTTGATATGTCTGTAACTGCATCTATAAGCAATATGTTGTCTTTTTGAAATTTTATATTTCTTAATTCTACTAATAATGCTTTTCTTAATTCTTCTATATTTTTCTGGTTAACTACAAATCCTCCAGCCATTTTATGGCCTCCGCCTGAGGATATTATTTGCTTACTTAGCAAATTTTCTAAAATATGACTTGTATCTACAAAATGAGGCGTCCTTACAGACCCTCTTGATTTATTTTCATATGAAGAAATTATAAAACATGGAACTTGATATTTTTCTAAAAGCCTATTTGCAATTATTCCTACTATACCGGGATGCCAATATTTGTTTTCAATTAAAATAAAGAGATTTTCATTTTTAGATAGAATATTGTTTCTTTCAATATCGTCTAATGCATTACTGAATGCTACCTGCTCTAACGTTTTTCTTTCTAGGTTATATTTTAATAGTTTATCTGCAATTTCGTTTATATTATTGTTTTTCTCTTTTGATAATAATTTGAATCCAAGATAAGAATTTCCTATCCTACCTGCTGCATTAATACACGGCCCTAAAAAAAAGCCTATGTCATCTTCAGAAATTTTATAATTAATTTTTAATTTTTCTACTAAGGTTGCTAAACCTACAGATGATTTTTTATTTATTACTGCAAGTCCTTTTTTTACCAATACCCTGTTCAATCCATTTAATGGGACTAAGTCACAAACTGTCCCTAATGCTACTAGATCTAAAAAATATCTAAGATCTGGTTTTTTTTTATTTTTTAGGTAATTAGTTTCAATTAGTCTTTGATGTAGGCTAAAGACAAAAATAAAACTGAGGCCAACTGTTGATAAATTATCAAATTGTGAAGGCTTATCACATTGTTTTGGATTAATAATGGAATAAGGCTTTGCTTTTTTTTTTACTTCATGATGATCTATAACTATGGTTTTTATATTTTTTTGATTAGCAATATTTATTATTTCATAATCATTAGTACCACAGTCTAAAGTAATAAGTAGCTCTATCTTATTATAATGAAAATAATCAATGGCATTTTCACTTAATCCATATCCATCTTTTATTCTATCCGGAATATAAACCTTAGTTGCAATACCTACAGCCATGAAATAATTGTGAATTAAAGCAGCAGAAGAACATCCATCTACATCATAATCTCCTAAAATTCCTATTTTCTTTTTTTCAATAAAGAATGCATAAACTAAGTCAATTGATTTCCTTAAATCTTTTAATATGTAAGGATCAGATATACTTTCTATTAATGAAGAGTTTATTAGGTTATTCAAATCTTCTTTTGTATGATATCTATTTGTTATAATTTCTGCAATTGGTTTACATACTTTAAGTTTGTTTTTGACAAAGTCTAAATGTCTATTTTCTGGTTTCTTATAGCTCCAATTCAATCCACAAACAGAAGAATATTGAAGATTTTTTTTTTTGGTCTCCATCAACTATGATTTGTTTAAAAAATTATGCCTAGCATTTATTTTTCTAACGGTACCACTTGAAGAACGCATAACTATGGACTCAGTCGTCGCCGAGTTTTCTGATATCCTTACACCTTTTAACATTGTTCCATCAGTTACTCCCGTTGCTGAAAACATTACGTCACCAGAAGCTAATTCAGAGAGTGAATATTTTTTATTGAGATCTTTTATACCAAACTTTTCAGCTCTTTCTTTTTCACTGTCATTTCTAAATTTGAGTCTAGTTTGCATTTGGCCACCAATGCATCTAAGAGCTGCTGCAGCTAGGACACCTTCAGGAGCGCCACCTATTCCTAAATATAAATCTACTCCTGAATTTGGTTCTGATGTAGCAATTACACCGGAAACGTCGCCATCATTAATGAGCATAATTCTCGCTCCTACTTCTCTACATTCTGATATGATTTTTTCATGTCTTTCTCTATTCAAAATACATACTACTAAATCATTAATATCAACTCTCTTTGCTTTTGATAAATTTTTAAGATTTTCTGCAGTTGAATTATCTAAATCTACTACTCCTTCTGGAAGGTTTCCGCCTACCGCTATCTTTTCCATATAAACATCTGGAGCATTCAAGAATCCTCCCTTAGATGCAAAAGCTATAACTGTTAAAGCATTATTAGATCCATTTGCACATATGGTGGTACCCTCTAATGGATCAAGTGCTATATCAAGAGCAGGGCCACCTTTAGAACTACCTACTTTTTCTCCTATATATAACATAGGAGCTTCATCTCTTTCTCCTTCTCCTATTACAACTTCACCTCTAATATCTAGTTTATTTAATGAATTTCTCATAGCTGTAACTGCAGCCTGATCTGCTGCTTTTTCATCACCTAAGCCAACCCATTTACTTGCAGATAATGCTGCTGCTTCTGTTACCCTCGCAGCTTCTAACGCAAGGTTTCTATCATTAATTTCAAAATTATCATTCATAATCAAATATTCTCTATTCTAATTATTGTAGCTTTTTTTAATACCTTATCAATTTTTTCAATTTTTTTAACTGCTAAATTAAGATCTCCTTCTTTTATTTTATGAGTAATAAAAATTACTGGTAAAGTTTTTTTATTTTTGCTTTCTAATTGAAACATGGAGCTTATAGAAATTTTCTGTCGTTTGAAAGAAGATGTGATATCAGCTAGAACTCCAGGTCTGTCTTTGACTTGAAGTCTTATATAAAATTTGCCTAATCTATCTCTTATATCTCCTGTAATAGAAATTTTTGATGAAAGAGATGTTCTTTCACCTCTAAGCGATTTTAATTTGTTTTCATTAAGGTTTATAATATCTGCTATTACTGCTGAGGATGTGGGTAGTTTACCAGCCCCCTTCCCTGCAATCATTATTTTTCCAGAAATTTTATCTTCTATAATAACAGTATTTATCTCGTTCTTAACTTTTGAAAGGATACTCTCTTTTGAGACCAAACATGGATGTACTCTCTGAAAAATTTTATTTTTCTTTAATTCTGATATACCTAATAGAAGTAAAACGTATCCCAATTTATCTGATATATTTAAATCAATTTCATTAATGTTTGTAATTCCCTCAACATAAATATTTTTTACTTTTGTATCTAAAGAGTAACTTAAACTTGATAATATATTCAGCTTATAGGCAGTATCTCTGCCACTAATATCATCAGAAGGATTGGCCTCTGCAAAACCATTTTGCTGAGCTTTCTTAAGTGCTTCTTTAAAAGAAACTTTCTTTTCTCTCATCTGCGTTAAAATATAATTACAAGTCCCATTTAAGATGCCGTAAATGTTCTTTATATTCCCTGCGAGCAATCCATTCTGTATGGTTCTTATAATCGGAACAGCGCCTGCTACTGAGGCCTCATAACTTAAGTTTACTCTATTTTTATGTGCTAAGTTACTAAGAAATTTTCCATGTATTGCAATCATTGCTTTATTTGCAGTAACTAGGTGTTTTTTATTGTTTAAAGCATTTTTTGCTAGTTCTAGAGCTAGACCTGAACTACCTCCTACTAATTCTACTATTAGGTCTATATTTTGATTAATTGTCATATCAATGGGATTATCAAACCAAATATAATTAGCAATATTAAAAGTTCTCTTTTTTCTCTTATTTTTCCCTGATATGCCTAAAATTTTTATTTCTAGATCATATAGACTTTTATAGCGTTTTTTATTACTTTCTATTGCATTTATTACGCTAGAACCAATATTTCCTATACCAACTATGCCAACATTAATTCGCATTTAAAATAAACTGAGGTTATTTTTGATATTTCTAGCTGCCTGCCTAATTCTTTGTTCATTCTCTACGAGGCTAATTCTCACATATTTATCACCATACGAACCAAAACCTATACCGGGAGAAACTGCTAATGATGCTTTCTTTAATAAAATTTTTGAAAAGCTTATACTGCCTTTCTTCTCATATTTTTTCGGGATGGGAGCCCATGCAAACATAGTTGCTTTGGGAACTGGTATATTCCATCCACTTCTACTCATACTTTTGATCAAAACATCACGCCTTTTTTTATAAATAGTTCTAATATCTTCAACAATATTTTGTGGACCATTTAGGGCTGCAGTTGCAGCAACTTGTATTGGTGTGAAAGCTCCATAATCTAAATAAGACTTTATTCTAGCAAGTGCTGATATCAAAGTCTTATTACCGCAAGCAAAGCCAATTCTCCAGCCAGGCATATTATAAGTTTTACTCATCGATGAGAATTCAACTGCTACCTCTTTAGCATTTTTTACTTGCAGAATCGATGGAGGTGGTTTCGTTTCAAAATAAATTTCAGCATAAGCCAAGTCTGAAAGTATCCATATATTATTTTTTTTACAAATTTTAACTAATTCACTATAAAAATCTAAGTCTACTATCTTTGCTGTTGGATTGTTAGGAAAATTAATCACTATAGCTTTAATTTTATTTCCAAATTTTTTTATTTTCAAAGTAAGATCTATTAAGAATTTATCCAATTTATTTATTCGTATATTTTTTACTTGTGCTCCTGCAATAAGAAAACCATATGGATGAATAGGATAACTAGGATTTGGAACCAATATTATATCTCCTTTTGAAGTAATAGCTGATGCTAGATTTGCTAACCCTTCCTTTGAACCGATAGTAACACAAATTTCTTTTTCCTTATCAAGACTTACATTAAACCTCCTTTCATAGTACTTTTTCTGAGCTTTCCTTAATCCATCAATACCTCTTGAAACAGAATACCTATGAGTCTTAGCAT
>MDTD01052891.1_pt1 | contig 17926 bp, 7 predicted proteins | sample 811221 | NCBI WGS metagenome assembly MDTD01 (sample SAMN05326646, study PRJNA326480) | marine metagenome | isolation source: seawater | place: Pacific Ocean: South West | collected 2011 | reverse complement strand
GCTGGCCCAGGGACTGGCTTCGCCGACTTTTCGGCCCAAGCATCGACCGGCAGCCTTTAGCCAGCAGCGAGGTTATCGCGGCATAGCCGGCCTGTCGGTAATCCGGTAATAAAAACTCCTGCTTCGGCTCTGACCCGGACGAATATGGTTCGAAGTGTATAACCCTGGTTCCGGCTTCGACTAAACGCTCAAGAAGAGCATTGTTGGATGGCTGCAGCGGAGTACAACTTGCCAACAACGCTTTTGGCGGAGTATAAAGCAGTTTACTGAGAAAATGCGCCTCACTATCCGGCGACCAGCCAACCGTCTTCTGGGAAAATATATTCAATATATAATTGCGCTCCAACAGCATGTTCTGCACCCAGATAATCAGGTCCAGATTGCCGTGACACATCAGCGACACCACATTGCTGAATATCCCGGACTCCAAAACGTATGCCCCGACATTTTTCTTGTGTACCACCCTCCCGGTAGCATATAGTTTCTGCAATACGCTGCGCAATGTATTGCGGCTTACCCCGAAGCGTTCGCACAGTTCCTGTTCCGTCGGCAGACGTTCCCCTGCCTTCAGAATTCCCGAGGTTATTTCCGAAAGCATCACCCCGTAAACTTTTTCAGCTTTATATCCCAGCTTCATATTGTTCAATCTTATTTATATTGTTTAATTATTGTTCAATAATCTAGCATTTTTTATTTTTTTTGCAAATATTTACACATTCCGGATGCTAAAATGCTTGATTCATTTTCTACCATTCAATATTATAAATTAAAGAAGACCAGAGCTGATCTGAAACAAGAAAAAATAACCACATAGCAAAAAGTAAACAATAAATAAACAATAATACTGAAAAAGGAAGAAAAAAATGATTGTTGACGGTAAACAAGTAATCTCAAAACAAATGACTCTTTGCGGCCCCGAGTTAATGCAATTCGACGAATCGAATTCAACTGTATTGGTTCCGTCGCCTTTCACTCCGGCGCCGGAGGATTCAAAACGTTATCTCGACGGCACCTGGAGCGTTAAACGCTACCCTGACTTCAGTGAAAAAGACCTGTCTCCTGAAACTGAAGCCGCCAACTGGGAGAAAGTTGAGCAGCCAGGCAAGGTCTTTTACGCCGATCCACTGGCCGAAGGCGAAGATATTCCGGACTGGAACCGCGTCACATTATCCCATATCGACGATGAAGACGGTGCGGTGCTGCGTCGTGAACTAAAGATCGATGCTGACTGGGAAGGGAAAAAGGTATTTCTTCGCTTTGACGCGATCTTTCCCGCCGGATCAATTTATCTGAACGGAAAAAAACTCGGCGACCATTTCAGCGGCCTGACGCCGGTGGAGTTCGACGTAACCGACAAGGTCGAGCCAGGGCAAACCGCGCATGTTGCGGTCAGGCTGTGGCGCAAACATAAATTCGTCAAAATGGATATGGTAAGGCACGCGCTGGAGTTTGCCGGTCTGGCGCAAAGCGCCTATTTCTTTGCAGTCGAACCGCTATTTGTAAAAGAGTATCACCTGATTACTGAACTTGATGACTCATTAGTATCCGGCACTGTTTCAGGTTCAGTTGCCCTGGAAGGCGCACAAGAGGGCAGTCTGACCGTAAAACTGCAGGACACAAATGGAACGACCATAACCGGGCAGAAGTCGGTTATCGAAGAAGGCCGGAAGTCTGTCGACGTAAACCTGAAGGTGGATAACCCTGCACTTTGGAACGATGAACATCCTAATCTTTATACTGTTGTCCTGTCTTTGAACAGCAACGGGACCGATACTGTTTACAAATATCAGACCGGATTCAGAAAACTTGTTTTGTCCCCTGAAGGCCCGACTCTCAACGGCAGTTTCATAAAGTTCCGCGGCGTCAACCACCTGACCTTTCATCCGGACACCGGCATGTATACTCCGAAAGAATGGCTGCGGGAATGTCTTTCATTGATGAAAAAAGCCAATGTCAACGCTATCCGCACCCACTTTCTCAGTCCCCCTGCCCTGGTTGAACTGTGTGACGAAATGGGCTTCTATCTCCTGCAGGAACTGCCGGTTGACTGGGGTACCAACTATATCCATGACCCGGAATGGGTCGGCCCGGCCATGATGCGAATCGAAGGCGGCATCCGTCGCGACCGGCATCATTCATCAATCATGGTCTGGAGCGTCGGTAATGAAAACATGCCGGAAAGCGCGGCGGTCGCGGCTGACGGCTGGAACCACTTAAGGATTTATGACGAATTCTGCAAGGCTCTCGATCCAAGCCGCCCGACCATGTTCCCGCCGCCGGGACCGGCTAACAAGATCGAAGGGATATTCGAGTTACGGGTCGGGGATGTGGCCGATATTCACTACAGTTTCAAGCTGCAGCATAAATTTCGTGAGACCGGAGTGATTGAAAATCCCAACAGTTGGGAAGCCGATATGGTCACCATCACCCGTGAAGAAGCGCTTGAACGCGGTTGGAGCGGTTGCTGGTTCAGTTCTGAATACGGTATTTTCAACTCGGTCCCGGATAATTTAAACGGACCATATCTCTCAATGATTGCCGATACCCAGGCCGATCCTTTATCCGGACGCAATACGATGGAAGTTTTTGTTGAGCGTTTACGAGAGGAATGGGGCAATATGCGGCATGACCCGACCTGTCTGGGCGGAGCTTACTTCCCGTGGATGTGCAGTGGTTCCGGCGACAATCCCTGGGGCTGGGTCCGCTGGGGCGAAGACGCCAACTGGGGAGTCGTAACCGCCAATCTGCTGCCGAAACCGCAATTCTGGGCTCTGCGGGTACTGTTCGCTCCGGTCTGGTTTCCGGATCGGGTCAACTGGAGCAAGGGCGATGATGTCTTCAAGTTTGAAATAACCAACCACTATAACGACATAAACCTCAGTGAATGTACGTTCAGAACTCAGCAGAACGGCGGCAGCCGCTGGGTCAGCATGCTGCGTCATTTCCGCGATATAAAGATCGACTGCGCGCCGGGCGAAACCGTGACCGTCGAGGTCCCGATCTGGCGCGAGAATATGGAAAAAGCCTTGAACGAGGGCAGTCTGGGAATCTGCCGGATAACGATGCTCGATCCACATGGATTCTGCCCCGTGACCGCTGATATTCTGGTTCTGCCGGAAGCATTACAGAAAAAAGAGGACGAACACATGACAATCGGTCCTGACGCGGAGTTTTAAAATGAGCAACAGAACAGAACTTATCGATGCGATCAACCTGAAAAAGCCGTCAAGGCTGCCATTCACCTTTGACGCCAGAGTTGAGACCAGGGAAATCCTGGTCAAACACCTCGGCCTGCCGGATAACACAGACTTGTCGAAGCATTTCAGATGCAATAAGATGTCTTCCCCCTGGGACGTACTTGGAGCCGGCAAGTCAATGCCGGAACGCATGGCGCGGCTCAAGGCGGAAAACCCGGGCGAAGATATCAATTTCTGGGGCATTACCTATCAATGGCAGCAAGCCGGAGATGCCAGGTACTATGAGATTGCCAAACATCCGCTGTCAAATGCGCAGACAGTTACCGATATTGAAGCTTATGACTGGCCAACTCCGGATGATGTTATATTTCCGGAAATACCGGCAAACTTTGATAAAGGTGATTCCGTCGTTCTTGATAACAGCCATATCTGCCCTTTTGGAATCCCCTGGTCCCTGCGTGGGATGGAACAACTAATGATGGACATGGTACTGAACCCGGAAATCGTCGAAGCTATCGTCAGCAAAGTCGAAGAATATTCATTGGGTTGTATGAAGATCATGCTTGAAAAATATCCCGGGCTGGTCGACATGGTCGGTTGCGGCGATGATTACGGCACACAAAACGGACTGCTGATCGGGCCGGATATGGTGGAGCAGTTCTTCATGCCGAGCCTGAAACGGCATTATGATCTGGCCGCAAAGCATGGCGCGACCGGCTATCACCACAGCTGCGGAGCTGTTTTCAAGATCATCCCGCAGTTTATTGCAGCCGGGGTAAAAGTTCTTAACCCGATCCAGACCTCCGCAGTCGGCATGGAGCCGGAAAAGCTCAAAAAGGAATTCGGACGCGACCTCTGTTTCCACGGGGGCATAGACACCCAGGAAACTTTAGTCACCGGTACACCGGAAGATGTCAGAGCGGAAGTTCGCGAACGTATAGACGTACTGGGGCCGGAAGGTTATATCCTTGCCCCGTCACACGTGCTGCAGCCGGACGTTCCGCCTGAAAATATCATTGCCATGTATGACGAGGCCTACAATTACGGTTAAAACTCAATCTTTACCGGACGGTTTTCTTTGATCGAAATATTGGCCGCGGCTCCGACCGCGGTACTGTATGCGCCGTCTATCGCCGAGGTCATAACGCCAAGTTCATCTGTTTCCGGATAAATATCCGCCAGTGCAGCCTCGAAGATTTTGAAGTCTCCGCCACCATGGCCTTCGGCTATGTTCGGCAGCTTTATCTCGTAATCATCGCCGCCATGGGGCATCACATGAATACTGTAATGATCGGGCCAATCAGTAATCCTGTAGCCATTCCCTTTTAGCAGTTTGCCGTCCGGTCCGCATATCTGGTGGCGCTGCTGCCAGCCGGGACTCGGTTTGTTGTCGTTGATCCCGGTTTCCAAACGCCCTTTAGTACCGTTGATCGCCATCGTCCAACCCTCATAAGGCACGCTTGAGTTCAGGCTGTAATTAAGAATCGCACCGTTTTTATAGCGGACATTAAGAGCCATAGTGTCATATATATCGATCTCGTTACCGAACGGACAATAGTCACGGATGTAATCACGAACGCTCTTGACTTTATAGCCCAGCTCCTTGGACAACTCATCGGTTCGATCAACCACGCATACGTCAGTATACCATTCACACTCGTCCGCATGTTTGCAGTTGGAACAACGTTCACCCTGATATGGATTTTTACCGGAGCCAAAGAAGTTAAGCGCGCCGTCGGCATATACTTTTTCCGGGATATCACCAAGCCACCAGTTGGCCAGGTCAAAATGGTGGCACGCTTTAGTAATAAGCAAGCCGCCGGACTCTTTCATCAACCGGTGCCAGCGTCGGAAATATGAGCCGCCATGCCCTTTGTAATCCAGATACCAGGACAAATCCATGGATACCGGAGTTCCTATGGCTCCCTGCGTGATAAGCTCTTTTATTTTTAAATTCAACGGGATATGCCGGTAGTTGAAGGCCATAACTATTTTACGGTTATTCCGGGTCTCCGCCTCCAATATCGCCCTGGCGTCGTCCAAAGTCGTGCATAAAGGTTTTTCCGCCGCCACATGACAGCCGGCGTCGAGAGCTTTGACGATCATTTCACGATGATAACGTTCAGGGGTTGTTACGATCATCAAATCCGGGGCCAGTTCAGACAGCATCAGATCATAGTCATCATATACCGCCGCATCAGAACCGTATTCGACATTTACGTCGCGACAACGGTCGATATTCAAGTCACAAAGCCCTACCAGTTCGCATTTATCGGGATGCAGTTCGAGTATCCCGCTTAACCAGCTATGAGAGCGGTTGCCGATACCGACGACCGCACAACGTTTTTTTTTCATTCGTCAAACCTTCAATTATAAATAGTATATCAAGTATAAAAACATACACCTGAAAGGAAATAAATAAAACCGGGACATTCGTGTTTTACCGGCAAAAATTCCATATTCAGACCCTGACCTCAAACATGACAGCACTGTGCGCGGGCAGATTACGAACAATCAGTTCATTGAATTCAACTATTTCACCGGACCAGAAATCAGTTACGGTATGGCGTTCATCTATACCCAGGTATTCGCGAGTGCCGCCAACCGGCGTTAACTGATCTTCCCAGTTGAAAAAAGCAATGTGGGCGCGAATGCCCTGTTTACGGGTAATACTGTCCGCCGGATAATCTACTTTGAGTATCTGCGGCTGCCCTTCGCCGGTAAATGCACGTTGGTCAAGACAAGTCACTTTATGTCCTCGATCAATTATTTTGAGCATTCTGCGCCACATATCAATCTGACTTTGCGGCATACTCTCCACCGGTCCGCCAAGCTCGATCATTCCCTGGGTAATGAATATCCAGGTCAACCGGAATATCTGCTCATGCAACGGGTTTTTCCCAAATCCGGCACTGTCCATATTAAGCAGGAATGTATTACGTCCCTCAATAATTATCTGCGGCAAAGTCGCCTTGCAGGCTTTCAGCTGTTCGGCCCAGGTGCCGTCGTGAATATCACAGCCGCAGCGGTAACAATCAGCATTAAGGCCGGGAAACGGATTGCCCATACTCATCGCTATACAGGTCATAAACAGGCCGTCTTCACCAATCCTTTTACGAATTTCCAAGAACACGAAATCCCGCCACTGCACGCCCGAACCGCCATTGCGGAAACAGGCTTTTTCAAGCGTAAACCACTGGGTCATAAAATCAAATTTTATCCCCCTGTATCCCCATTCGACAAATAGCGCATCGAGAACTTTCAAAAAGAAATCCCGGGCTTCCGGAACAGACAGGTCCAAAAAGGTTGATTTTCCCAGCAAAGCGGGGTCCCCTTCTTTATCACACAAGAGCCATTCCGGATGATCTTGTGCCAATTGAGAATCCAGAAATATCGCCGGAGAAAGCCATATACAAGGCGTAAATCCTGTTTCACTCAGCTTGTCAGCTACATATTTCATCCCGTTCGGAAAAAGTTCCGGATCATATCCGGTTGACGGATTCGGATAGAAAGTATCAAGGGGACCGTTCCGGCCGTTGCGGCCGCGCTGAAATCCGTCATCGATCAGGAAATGCGAACACTCCGGCAGACGCTCCCTGATTGATATCGCGCGACTCAGGATCAGTTCTTCATTTATATTGTTCAACGTACCGTAGTTCCAGGTGCAGAAGACCGCGCCATGCAGCATGGGCGATTTGCCTCCCTGCATCTGATACTGTTCATTCAGAGCAGCGATATAACCATCAAAAGCCACCTGTGGATGCACATTTTCCAATATCTGATAGTAAACCCGTGACACCTCGACTTCCTGTTGCGGCTCCAGCTCCATTTGCTCACTCATCAGGTAACGTTCTTCAGCATGACAGGTCCGCAGCAATTTGCTTTTCTCACCCGGCCCCTGCAAGCCAAGCCGCCAGGAACGCTCGAAAACCGTCTGATTAAGGTCTCCTTCGACCAGTAGCGACTGGTAACTCTCATCGCATAAAATAAAGGCCGGAAAATTGTTGCATTCACCGATATTGAAGTGAACCGGCTCATACGGAACCGGTCTGATAAACGGATATTCGGGTCGACTGTCCGGGAACCGCTCCGAACGCATATTGGAACTATGCATGTAGCGCAATGAATATTCGTGCATATCAGTGACCGACACCTGGGCCGTTTCATCCAGAATCCCGTCGGAGACGGTCTCTATCTCCAGTTTACTCCCTGTAATATTGGTAACATAACGGGTGACTATCAACGCGTTATTGTCCAATTCCTCAAAGACCAGTCGTTCCCGGTGAATCCCGCTTTCCGCCACTGCGGTGTCTTCTTCTAGCGTAAATTCGAGGGTTGAGCTCAATATACCGTTTAACTCAAAGCTGATATTCCGCCATCCGGCGTTTCCGGCATAAAAGTTCAAACGTCCATTTTCAAACTTCATCATATTATTTTTCTTCAGCCGCCTTTACTTCAACGTTATCAACCAAAACTTTTCCGGAAACAATCCGGTGTTTTTTATTGACCGGGACCAGTAACAAATCACCCACCGGATAGGGCGAGGTAATCACCGTTTCCACCTTTTGCCATTCCGGCGTCAGTTTGAAAACCGTCGTACTGCCGGCACCCCACAATCTGGTCACATGCAGATATCCGGGTTCTTTATCGAGGCTTTTGACCATCATCGTAACCTTGGCCCTGGCCGGTTTTTCTTTTGAACCGGGCACCCGTTTTACGGCTTTGATCCAGATTCCCGTGTTGTGGATATAAACCTGTTCGTCTTTTGTGACCGTAAAATCTATCTCCAGACAGCCTTTTGAGCCGTCCGCGCCCTGCTCTGTATTATGTTTTGTAAAATTTACTCCTTTGACCGGGACTCCCTTATTTTTACCGTCAACTTTTTTATAGACAGTCTTCATGGAATTGACACCTTTGGCATCATTCTCAAAGGTTCCGTTTTTGATAAGGTTGTCGGCACCGGCAAAACCGCAAAGACCAACACCAAGCATTGCCACCAATATATATTTCATTTCCATTGCCCTTTATTTATTAATGTATTTAAGATACTTTTCCAGCAAGTCCTTTGAGCATCCCGCCTGCGGCAACGTTGCCGGCATTTTACCTTTCAGCAAATCGTTCTGGAAGGTTAACTTTTCAGCTTTTGAGCCGGATGCATGCTTTTCCAGCCACTTACCTATCGGCATCGTCTTCCAGGGATAACGGCTGCCCCATTCGATAACGGTACTTGAATCAAATATCGAATTCTTGATCTGCAGCAGCTTTGCCGGGTCGTCAAATCGTACATGCAACGCGCGCTGATCAGGACCGGCCAGCAGGGAATTAAAAACCGTATTCGACTTCTTATCCAGACGTATCAGCCTGCTGTTCCCCGCAACTGTAGCTTTATTGATCACCGTGTTGCGTCCACAGCCGATTGCGTGGGAGTACTTTTTATCGGTCCGGACAATCAAAAGGTTACTAGCGACTGTATCGGCAATCGATAGCTGATTGGGATTGTTTATCAGGATAGCGTTTTCAAGCGTGTGCGTTGCTTTCTTGTTCGATAAAATGAGAAATCCGACATGGCGGCTGTCAGCTAAAATTACATTCCGGGTAATGGATGATCCTGCTATATTTACGTTCGCGATCCCGTTGTCACACTCCGTATAAACCGCGCCGTCAAGCAGGGTCTCACAGTAGTCATGGGAGCTGAAGCCTTCGTCGCCGCATTGACGCGCGTTACAGTTGTAAAACTCCGCCTTAGTAACCCGGCCATGAATATTATAGCCATCGTTATATACATGCTGAACATTAATATTTTTGATAACGTAATACTTGGTGCTACCGGACAGGAACACGCCGTTTTGACGAATTATCGACTCGATCTTCAAGTCGCCGATCTTTTTCCCTTTCGGAGGCATATAGTACATGTCCTTGCCTTCGCGACACCATTGGCCCGGCTGCAAGGCACTTTTTGTCATGATCAAATCAACCTTTTTACCGTTTAGTTTGACCCAGGTCGGCTTTTTCAAGCCCTGGTAGCGCCGGACTTCACGAATCGAACTATGGGTATAACCCCATTTCTTCGGGTTGATCTTTACGCTTGAACCATCCGGTTGTCCAACCTCCACCGTAAAATCACCGGCCTTCTTTTTATCCGGCGGAAAGAAGTAGAGACGGTTAAAGAAATCCGGCATATAACAGAACTGTCCGGGTTTCAACACGTCAAAGGCCTTGACCGCAAAGACCATTTTACCGTCAACCATCATGAACATATTGGAGACCTGTTTTGTCGATTTGTAAACCCCGTTCTGCCATTCGGTCCAGTTTTTTGCGTCGAAAACATCTGCTCCGGACAAGGTCGCACCATGTCCGTCAACGGTCAAAGGACTGCCTTTCCTGCCTCCCTTACTCACGTGCAGCTGGATACTTTGACGATAGAGTTTACCGGTATCAGCCAGATGGATCGTATCTCCGGCACCAGCCTTTCCAACTGCCAGCTTGACCGATTTGAAAGCTTTATCAGGAGCTGATCCATCATTAGAGTCCTTGCCGGAAACATTGTTGACATAATAATTTCCTGCGAACAGCGTTCCGGCACTGAGCAACGTTAAGGTGGATAATAATGGCTTCATTTCTTCAAATACTCCTTTGCTATTTTTTCGGCGTTCCGGTATTCCGGCAGCCGTTCAAGCGGCTGACCGATAGATTTCATGGCTTCAACATATTCATGTTTACGTTTACCCAACTGTCGCAGCAGTTTGAGTAGAACCTCTTTGGCCGCGGTTCTGTTCTCTGTCTTTATCCGCTGGCACAACTCCCGGGCATCCTTCTCCGGATGACGGAAAAGAGAGAGGCTATATAACTCAGGCCCTCTGCGGGTACCGAACATATTAACTGCTTCCTGTTTGAGTTTATCGCCCTGGTTTTTCAAAATACTCGCCGCATTAGCCAGAGCAAGCTTGCGTTTCTTCTCAAGCCCGGATAAATCCACTTTTTCAGCCGTCAAACGGATATTATCCAATATCAAAAATCCAATATCCTTATCCAGTCTCTTTCTAGCATTCGCGGCGAAACCGAAACCATCCGGCTTTATTTCAGGAATAGTTGCCGCAAGCACTTCACTGCCGTCGAAAAAGACCCTGTACTTAGTCCCGTTACAGGAAATCTTCACCTTGTGAAGCTTCGTATCGATCGCGTTGAGATACTTCCACGCCAACTGCTTGTAGGTCCTGCCCATACGGGAAGCGGCCATCAGCCTCAACCCTTTGCCATGATAATCTTTCAGGGACAGCGTAATCCCCTGGTTAACCTGGCTGTGACTGAGCCCGTGACGACTCACTGAAATTCCAGCCGCGGGAAAAGTTACATCCATAACATCGGCATTTCCAGTCGGCACTTTACCCTGTTGATAGTCAAATGACAAGGTCGCATCGTCATATACCGGAAGATCAAATGTCTTGAACAGCCGGGTCGCACCGCGCCAGCTGGCGCTGTTGACGTCAAACCGCAATGCTCCGTCATCAATCTTCAAATAGTTTGACAAGTAACTCCAGCCTGGATTAAGACCATCATTGAAATCATCCTCGAATAAAACATCACCTGCAGGATTCTTCGACGAGATAATATATACTCCGGTCTCATACGGGAAATCATATTTCAACTTCAAAGTATTACCGTTCATTTCAAAATGGCGGTTACGCAAGGCATCATAAACATATTTGCCCGGGGCAAAACCGGTCACCCGGGAATCAAGCTCAACTCGGACATCTACCGGTTGCTTATTCCACGACTGTAGCACCAGGAGCATTTCCCTGTCTGAAGCGCGGGTCAGCAACAGGCCCTTTACATTATCCGGGGAAACTTTGAACGCCTTCAAGTCCGACCAGTAGTTCCAGACTTTCACATTCTTTGAACTATAGCCGAACTGGTAGAGAGCCTTACTTAAAATACTCGATGGAATATCTCCGCAGTATGGTCCGCCGCTATTGATCTCATGTACGGTACGCATCCCCCATTCACGGATATCAGACTCAATTTCACCCGTCCTTATGCCAAGAATATCATACGGCAGCTTGAACTGTCCTTTGAAAATATTGTGAACCAGATACGGATAAGCCCCGACCTGACGTCCGGTTGATTCAGCCAACAGGAATTCAGGCGCATAAGGCTCCCCGGCTTTGTATTGATTAAAGTTGTTGGCATAAACCGCCTGATCCATCTCGATATCATAACTGATGGTGCTCCATGAAAAGAGCGGTATCAAGTTGGTATTAGTCATATGCGCCACATGGTCCAGCGGGCGCGTTTTCTGGTGTTTCTTCCAGTAGTTCAATAGATTCCAGGTCCGTTTCATGTATTCACGCTGCTGCCAGATAGATGACGCAGGCTGAATACTGCCGTTTTCACAGATGTACGCATCGCTGGTCCATGGATTGGTCAGCAGCTTCAAATAACAGTTATCCCAGTAAGGACTGACTCCGCGCTTCATCCATTCATTCATGTTATACAGACCGAAGTCAATATAACTTTTGCTGTAGTTGATTCTAGCGTTGGGGCTGACCATTATTTCCTTTTTATACACATCCATGGTCGGATAGCTTTTTTCGGCCAAACGCGAAGAGCTCCATTCATCCATATATGTATGCCATTCCGGCCCCGGCGTCAAGGCGTACATCTCCTCGAAGTAAACCAGGTCCGAACGTTTGGTGGAACTTCTCTTGCCTGAAAAATAGAGACAGTCTTTCACCCAGTCACGGGTTCCGTGAACTTTCGGGACATGATGTTTTTTCTGGAAATCCTCAAAGAATTCCTTGTCGGCTTTACCGCCGTTGCGGCTGGCCGCGATTTTATCCACCACTTCCCATTGTTCCTTCCACGGATATTTCCAGGCACAGGAGAGTCCGCCCCAGACATGCACCGAAAGCCCGACACTCTGCAACAGGATTCCTTTGGTGCGGAAATCCTCCGGCATTGGTCTCGTGGGCGAGGCCTGCATTCCGAAAGTCAATTCGGTGGTCTTTGAAATAGTGACCGGTTTGTTGATCAAATATATCCTCAGCGAAACAGTATCGCCTTTCCGGATGACCTGCATCAAAGTGGCTTTTGGGGTTTTCTCTGTATACCAGCCTTTGTCGTTGGCGGCAAACCAGGCCAGACCGCGCTCCGCTCCGCCAAGCCAGATATAACCGGTAAACGCATTCTGCCAGCCGGAGGCACGCATGGCATTTACACTGTCCCAGATCACGCCCTGTTTCTTCGGCAGCGCGCCGGAAAAATTGCGTCGGTGGGATACCGCATCCTCATGCATCAATTCGGCAACAGAAGCCTTTAACGGTATATCAATATATAGAGATTTAAGTTTGACCGGGTTGGATGACGGCTTCTGCAGTTTCATAGTAACTTTCATCATGCCGTCGCATTCAATCTTTGAGGTGGTATCAATCTTTATTCCGGAACAGGTCGCGGTCGCGGAATAAGTATCCGGAGCTGATTTTTTTACCGAATTTGTCCATGATAATTCTTTGCCGTCGTCAGAGGTCGCAACCAGTTTGACCGGCGCGGCCAAAATCTCACGCCCTTTACTGACAACTTGATCCCACAAACCGAAACCGTTCATTTTATACTTTCGCAACACGACCGAAACATCCAGTCCGTCACATTTAACCGGAATAAACGGCGGGAATACTTCACTGGTCATACCAAGCTTGTTATCTTCCCACGCGAAATGCTGGTTGCGGTATTCCTGACCGGCAGTCTGTCCCATGGATGATTTAAGGCTGATGGAATAATTCCCCCCTGGAATTTCCGGCAGCTTGTAATTCTGGTAATCAGAACTGTTTTTAACGGCGGCCGAAAAATAAACTTTACCCGCTGCATCGGTAATCTGCACCTTTGGATTCGATGATGCGAAAGCCGGATCAAGGAATTTAACTTTAAGGTAAAGTTCACGGCGCCCCGGCAAATGCCAGAACTGAAAATCCGCAACTTTATCCCTGGGATTCTTTTTCACCTTACCCGGAGCAGTGTAACGGTAATAGGTATTCAAAGCCTCGACATCTGAAAGCTTGTTGTCATAGACATACAATTCATCGACATCACCGAAAAGATAATGGGCATTGAAAGACAACTGCTTCATCATATCCGCACTGAAATCAGCGTCCACGCTCCCGGCCTTTTTGCCGTCGATAAAGTAGTCGACCGTATTATTGTCCCAGCGAAACAAATAGTGATACCATTTGCCCGGGTACACATCCGTCTTCAGGCCGTCGATAGCGAACTTCAGCTTTTTATCCGGGGCCCTGAAATACAGCGCCAGAGGCCTGAGGGTACTGGTGGTGTTGAAGATGTAAAAGGAAAACAAATTGTTTGTAACCGCCCGGATATTACGGTCCGTGTAGTTGCTGATACCTACCGGACGGCTCCAGAACTCTAGCGAGCCCTGCTTTGCTGAAACGATGTTGCCGTATGCATTCCATTTACCTTGATATGCCTCGCCAAGTACACCGTCTACATACTTACCGCTGCCTCGTATCTTCAGATTGGTACTCTCGATCTGCGGTTTATCCGTCTTGTTGAATGAGCAATAGAGATTTATTTTGCTGCTTGGCGTCAGAATATCTTTTACCGGAATGATCTTTTCCGTTCGCACGGCCGAAAGCCACGGCATTTCAGGCTTCTCCCAGAATTTAGTTACCAGCGGATGAACCCGGGCCTCATCAACTGTCCCGGGCACCCCCTGCCCCACGGTGACCACCGCTCCGGCCTTTTCCTTGGTCCGGAAATTAATCCCTTCCCCGGAACGGGACTGACGGCGCTCTATCTCTTTACCGTTCAGATAAAGCACCATATAGCGGCAGTTAACACTGGTCGCCGCCAGGTGCACCCATTTATCGACCGGAACGGTCCCGGCTTTTGAGACTATACTGCTGGAATTTCCAGTTATACTGCCAATTGCCGCTCCAAATGACATATCCGGATTTATGAACAGACTGAAACCGTTGGTATCGGAGACTTTCTGCGCTCTCCGAATCACATAGGCTTTTTTCTTCGGGGCCGAATCCAGTTTTACCCAGGCTTCGATAGCGATGGATGAACCGATATACAGTTTCGGCTCCTTCGACTGAAATACCCCTTTCAGTCCTTTACCGAACTTACCCCTGGCATTCCCGTTGTTAAAGCCGGCAAAGAAGAAAACGTCTTTATCCTGTTTATACGGCTTCCAAAACGCGGTATCAATAGCTGAACCGGAAATCCCCGCTAAACACGCTGCAACTATGTATATATGCTTTCTCATTATTTATTCCGCTTCAATTCCAAGCATTCTGAAACCATGACCATCCACCGCGAAAGGCTCGACTATTTCATATTTTCCGTCTTTAAAAACAGTCTTAACCTCTTTACCGGACTCAATATCAAATATCCTTTTCGCGGCAAGCTTAGTTCCATCAACCGGGATTATCGCATTGATATCAAGCCGGGTTCCGGCCAGATATTTCTGATCTTTGTCACCATTGAGCAACAGGATCGCGGCGGTACGCAAGGGCGTATTGGAATATACGCTGGAATAGATTTTTCCAACCGGAGTTTCAACCATCTTTCCGGTGTTCCAATATCCGGTAAACAGACAGTCCACAGCGTTTGACAAGTTGACCAGGCCGCGGAATTTCAACATGGACCTTTTATATTCGATCATCCGGGGCTTGTTCATCCGGTAATCCTTAAGATCTGGGTGGATATCATGGCTCATCAACATAGCGTAAAGCGAACGCTTGACCTTGCGGTCCTTCTCAGGAGTTGAGCCATCGAAGTGAGACAGCCACGGACGCGCCACCTGCATGGTACTCTTGGTTCTGGCCATGGCGCGGAACTGCCCCATCGGCCACTGATCAAGAGTCGTCGTATCATTTGAATCGGCATACCAGTCATTTTCCACCATCCAGAACATATGGTTCCAGCCCAGGTCGACATGCATATTACTGATCCAGCGCGGCGGCCGCATCAGCTGCCAGCCGAGAACATTAAGGCGCTTCAGCATTTTACGTCTGGCATAAAGCCCCCAGGTTTCTTCCATTTTACCGAGTTCCGGATTGAACTGGCGCACGGTAAACATCGAAGTGTTATCCCACCAGGTACCGTTAAAGCCGGATTTTTCCATCAAAGGTTTGTTGTACCAGATGAAGAAATCGGTATAGCTGTCGGTCCAGTTGATTCCGGTGGTAGTCAACTGCTCTTTGCTTTTCCACTGACTGGAGCCCTGATAGTTCCAGACGCCACGGAACTTGTTATGCACTTCATAACTGTCGGTTCCCCACTCGGAGCCGAAAGTCTTAAACTCTTCCGCGCCGCAGCCGGTCATGCGTCCGCTGCCGTACATGGATAGTTTGGCGCCGTGTCCAACTTTATCACCATAGAACCACCATTTGTAATTACGCTTGGCTTTCAGCTTCGCTTCGGATTGACCGCGCTGCCCGTACAGAACAAACTGGCGCAGTTTCTCATAATCCTCCGGCTTTTCATTGACGAAGCCGTCGACCGAGATTCCATAGTACCTGAAACCACGGGTATCATGCGCGGTCCAGCCTTCCTCCCAGTAGGTCCGGTAGCGGGGATGATTCGGTTTGACCGGGGCGGCCTGAAGCGCGAAATGCAGTTTTCGCGGCTTATCCAGCTTAACCGGTCCGGCCAGCAGGCGAACTCTCAAACGTACATTACCGTTTTTCAGACGTTCGACCGTAACTGCCGCCTGCTTGTCTTTAAGTTCCCAACCGGCCGCGCTCCAGGCGAAAAACCAGAGGCCGCGGTCACCGTTACCGATATAAGTTCGCGGCACGAACGACTTCCAGTCAAATTTACCATCGCAATACTCCAGTAAATCGGTACTTTTGAAGCATACTCCCGGCTTGGCCGGAATCGCGTTAAAGAAATTGCCGTAGCGGCTGTCACCCAGGCGTTGAACATATAAAGTATCGATCGGGAAAGAATCACGTTGATCAAAGTCGATAACCATATCAAGCGCATCAACCGTACCTGAACCGGAAACCTCCGCTTCAACTTCATACCATCCGTCATATTCCATAAATGAATTAACTACAGTATTAACCGGTCCGACCTGACTGGCTCCGGTCGTATCAACCCGGTGCATTGCGGCTTTTGTAACTTTTCCTGAAGCCACCTTTCCGCTGTAGACCTTGCCGTCTTTGACCGCTTCAAAATGAATGGGAGCCGCCAGCAGATTCTCAGGTTTTCCTGCGGTCCCGGTCGGAGGAGATATCTTTACCTGTTTAAATAAACCATTTGAACCAATTGAATAAGTTCTACCCCATGGAGAGACATTATTCCTGAAAACTTTTATCGGGGTAAACGGCCTGATCACCTCATTACTTTTGCCCAGATTATTCTTTTCCCACGGATAAACCTTGCGTTCAAGCTCCTCATTTTTCATGGCAATGGCTTTTCCGGATGCGTCCAGAAGAGTGTATTCGATCTGGTACTTGCCGTCAGTCAAATTCGGTAGTGAGATCAGGATCGTATTACCAACCTTGTTAACAATATCTCCGTTTGCCTGACCAATAACTTTACCCTCTTTCTTAACCGCGACCTGATATTTTTTCGCGGTCAGAATTTTTTCGGGAATGCCGAAGAAATCGAGGTCAACACTGGCTTCAAGTTTCCCGGCATAAGGCATATAAACATGTTTAAATTCCCACTCGCCGCTCTGGGGCCGCCCCTTGAGCCAGGGATCGAGATATTTGCGTTTAAACTCTTTATCAAATTGCAGGAACGGGGATGTATTGCTGTAAAGGACCAGTTTTTTGCGACCCAACTTTGCAGTCGCACTGATAGTGAACTTGCAGCGCCGTTTTTCATAGACATCTATTTTAGGAATTTTCATGCCGTCTTTTTTGAAAACAAGCTGTTTTGAGCCATCAGCCGGAAGGTTAACGCTCTGACTATTTTTATACAAAGTCTTGCCCGCATCATCGACAATATCTATTTCGACATTAACCTCTGCCCCCCGGCCATTGCCGGTCAATTCTACATCGGCATCGAGTTTGCCCGCACCGATCTCGCCCATTTTGGTGAACTGGAAAGTCGGAGCCTGCGGAACAAAGCGCACATTGGCAAAACTGTCCCAGCTCAACCATGACGCCCCGACCCAACCGGCAAAATACATTCCGGCACAAGAATCGGTCCTGACCAACTGAATGACCAGTGATTTATTATCAAGTGAATCAAGCCCGAGACGCTTGATCTCGATCGCCATCTCCAGCTCCCATTTTTCAGGAGTGACTGAACATTTAACCGGACCGCCGGTGGACCAGAGGTTCTCGGTCCCAATCGTCCCGTTGTACATATACTGGTCGATCATCGAGGCTTTCGGATTTACCATTATCTTGTAGAAACCTTTGCCTTGCCGGGTGGCATCTTTACGGGCATGTTTCAATATCTGGATCTCAACATGATCTTCAAAAAGTACCCCCATATCATCCATTTTCTTAACCCTGGCCTGCGGGTAAGTTCCTTTGGCATGCGGAGAACGCATTGCCAGATAAAGATACTTCGAGTCATAAGCCATATACCAGACAACCTGCTGGATTTCCGGAACCAGACCACCGTGCCCGCCAACGTGCCCCTCGGCGGTAACCCCGGTAAACGCGGACGCGTGTTTCCACTCATCCGGTTTGATAACTCCATCTATTACAGGAGCCTGCCTGACTTTCGCCACAGTCATTTCAGGAACCGGC
>MDTD01185797.1_pt1 | contig 17930 bp, 8 predicted proteins | sample 811221 | NCBI WGS metagenome assembly MDTD01 (sample SAMN05326646, study PRJNA326480) | marine metagenome | isolation source: seawater | place: Pacific Ocean: South West | collected 2011 | reverse complement strand
TATAATACCACCAGAATACACCATGACACAAGATGGTGATACAGTCATTGTAATACTAACAACACTTAACAGCCACGGATGTGAGCAAGATGTAGACTCCGTAGTCTTTGTTACAATTGAAAATCCAACTGCTGATTTTTCTCTAACAGATACTATAGGATGTCATCCGCTAGAAGTAGATATAACATATACAGGAACATCAGTTTTATATTGGGAATGGGATTTTGATACTACAAATATTTCTTCTGGAATAATAGGTGGAAGTAATAATATAGGTCCACACACAATAACATATGAGAATATATGGGAACAAGATACTACTTATACAATACAACTAGTTGTTGGTGATACTGATGGTTGTCTTGATACTACATATAGAGAAGTATTGGTTCACCCACTACCAGAACCATATTTTACTGCTACAGAAGAATGTTTTGGAAATATAACAGAGTTTAGTGATAGTTCGATAGCAACAGTCACTCAAATAGATTCTTGGTTTTGGGATTTTGGAGATAATATCAATAATGATAGTATTGAAAATCCATCACTTGAATATTATTCACCAGGAGTGTACAATGTTTGTTTAACAGTTACTGATTTAAATGAATGTGAAGAAACATATTGTGATACGGTGATAGTAAGACCAAATCCTGTAGCAGAAATTGAGGTTTTATACGATTGTTTACCAGAACCAGGCTGTAGTAATGAAATAAGTTCTTTTAATAGTTTATCAATTCTTGATAGTCTTGGTGGAAATTTAGATTCTGCTCTATGGTATATTGATTTTAATTTAGAATCAAGTTTAATCGAAACAGATACATTTGATAATATTTTCTCATCTGGTCAATATAATGTCGGACTAACAGTTATTTCTAGCTATAATTGTATTGATACTGACAGTGTAATTATTGACATTGTTGATATTCCTATTTCGAACTTTAGCCTTTCTGCTGATACAATATGTGTTGGGGATTCCATATATATTACAGAAAATAACTCTTCAGGATATATACTAAATTATCAATGGGTAGTTTATGGTAGTGAAAATGATACATTATTTGAATATAATTCAACTGATTCTATACAACCTTTACTCCCGTTTTTACCTCAAGGCCTTAATGACACAACCTATATAATTTCTTTAACAACAAGTAATTGCTGTGGAAGCAATACGTATTATGATACATTATTAATTGAACCATTACCAATTGTAGATTTTGCTATGAGCGATAGTGTTATTTGTTCTGGAAACACAGTTGGATTTAATCTAGAACCATTTATTTTTGGCGGCACAGATTCATTAATTGTAGATTATGGTGATGGTGTAATAATTACTGTTTTACCTGACACCATACCTCCTTTTGTATGGGATACAATTCAACATCTATACTATGGTGATCTTGTAACAGGCCAGGACACAACTTATTATATTACTATGACAGGTTATAATGGATGTGGTTCAACATCTTCTATTGATTCTATTGTAGTAAAACCAAATGAACTTTTTTCATTTTTCACAACAAATCTTTGGTTTGACACCGACACCTGTGAAAGTGTAACAGCTACTTTTATTGATTACTCTACTGCACCTCCAAACGCAAATGTTAGTTGGTGTTTTGATTGGGACACAATTAGTCAAACATGTAATATGCCTTTTTCACCTAATCCCGGACCAGGTAATTTTGTTTTAGGCGATACAATTCAATGGCAATATAATGTTGCTGGAGAGTATACTGTTATGCATGCAATCAATGATGATGTATGTAGTTATGATACATCCTATTTTAATGTAATCATTGTATTTCCAAATCCAGTGTCTGATTTTACTCCAGTAAATGGCTGTCTTAATGATACAATAACGTTTGAAAACACTAGCTACTTAGACACTAATATTATAAGTCAACCTACCTCAATTTCCGGATATAACTGGTATGTTGATGGAGTATTGGTAAGTGTTTCAGATATTAATTTAAACTATACATTTAATACTATTGGAAATCATACAGTTTCATTAGTTACATATACGGATAGAGGATGTTTTGACAGTACAGCATACAATATTGAAGTATATCCACTTCCTATTGCTGATTTTACAACAGACACAGTATGCTATAATAGCCTTACAAACTTTTTAGATTTAAGTCAACCTGGAGCTAACAACTCTGGAATAACAAATTGGGAATGGAATTTTGGAGATGTAAACTCTCCAAATAATAATCTCTCAGGATTAACAGCTAACCCTATTCATTCATACACAAATCATGGTGTATTTTATAGCACACTTATTATTGAAGATAATCTTGGATGTAGAGATACTGTAACCAATCCTGTAAGAATTTGGAATAACCCAACAGCAAGTTTTATTTCTGACACCATTTGCCAAGGAACTAGCACGGATTTTATTGGAATAAGCAGCCCAGGAGATGGGTCTATTACCTCTTGGACATGGAACTTTGGAGATTTCTCTTCTCCGATTACTGAAACAGACAGCTTAACGACACATGTATATCCTAGTTCAGGAGCGTTTTATGCTACATTATTAGTAAATGATGAATTTGGCTGTTTTGATGATTTCAGTGATTCTGTGAGAGTATGGGCATTACCAATAATTTCCTTCTCTTCTAGTATTAATTGTCAAGGCGATACAACAATCTTTAATAATAATTCTATAGTTACTGACGCAGACACTATTGTGTCATATTTCTGGAATTTTGGAGATATAAATTCTGGACCACTTAACTCAAGCACATCTCAAAGTCCATCACATCTATATACAGATTGTGGAATTTTCTCTACAACTTTAAATATCATAGATAATTTAGGATGTATTGGATTTAGTCAATTAAATACAGAAGTTATTTGTAATCCTACAGCTGAATTTACTGTTTATGACACAATATGTGATGGCGAAGTAACAAACTTCGCAAATTTATCATCTCATGTAAGCTCAAATCCTAATATCTTCATAAACCAGCATAATTGGAATATTTCTCCAGGAACTTATATTAATTCTACTAGCACCTCAGCAAATCCTTCATTTTTATTTGATAGTTGTAGTACATCATTTGAAGCAGAACTTATTGTAGAACTAAATCAATATGGCTGTAGTGATACGGTGCTTCATGAAGTCACTGTACATTGTAATCCAAATGCATTATTTACATCAAGTGTAGCATGTGAAAATACACCTATTACATTTACAGATGAATCTATTTTAGGTGATACACTAATAGAATTTTGGAACTGGAATGAAATAACAAATCCATTTAGCACATTACAAAATCCGACAACAACATTATCAAATACAGGTTTTGTACCAGTTACTTTGACAATTACTGACTTCTTTGGATGTACAGATTTTATTCAACAAAATGTTACAGTTTACAACAATCCTTTAGTGAACTTTGAAATAATTCAGGATATTATCTGTGGTAATGATACTGAAGTCACGTTTTCTGATTTATCGAATCAAGCAAATGCACCTTCAAATGCAATAGAGTTTTGGAATTGGAATTTTGGAGATGGTAATCTCACCAATTTGAACTCTCCTATCGATGTTAGTCATGAATACTTAGTTGATCCTTTCCTAGGAGAATTGTTCTCAGCTGAATTAACAGTAATTGACACACTTGGTTGTTCTGCAAGCACTTCAAGTGATATATTGATACATCCTATTCCAACAATAGATTTTACAGTAAGTAACATTTGTTTTGATGATACTTTGATATTTATAACCGATAATTCTATTGTATATACTCACCCATCATTACTACCCGATAATTTATCAATGATTGAACCCTTTGGAACTTTGATTGAAAATTTCAATACATCATACATAATAAATTTACAGAATATTGACACAATCGCTAATCAAAATGTAGTCGAACCTAACCCTATCAATCAAAGCAACTATACTCTAGAAGTATATACTAATCAAGGTTGTACTACTAGCGTAAATGAAACTTCTTTTATTTTAGACAACCCCGATATTGAAATAACTTCCGTAAATTATAGTGTTAATCCGCCTTGTGGAAATAATATTTATATTAGTTTAACTTCTGATGTCTCTGACATTCAACCATCACCTGAATATTTAAATAATTATTGGTGGGACTTTAGTTTTGATAATGGAGATAGTCCCGATAATCAGGAACAAAATCCAAATAATATACTGATTCCATTACCAACAAATGATACAACAATAACACTGTCGGGTTTTAGTGAATATATTATCTCCGGCGAAGAATTTTTATGTACAACTAGTGTTGTTGAGGTTGTAAAAACTTATCCTGGGATTAATGCATCACTAACTGCTAATCCTACAGAAGAATGTGAGCTATTTGAATTTAACTTAGAGGGTAATTATTTTCAAAATGGCTCAACAAATGTTTTAGATCCACTAGATTCATGGCAATATATTATAACAAATATTAATAATGACACTATTTATTCTTATGGTTTACCTGATGGAACTCCAATTCAAGCATTTGTAAACGATACTGCAGGACTACCTACAATAAATGGAATAAATACAGTGTATAATGCTCAATTTGTTGTTACTACAGAGAACGGTTGTAGTGATGATGAAAATATCGAACTTACAGTATATCCTACCCCAATACCAGACTTTGAATGGGATACAGTTTTCACAAATGAAGGCATATACTATGGGGCTTACGAATTTTTCGGCTCTGCAGAGTCGTCTAGTGGTATAAGTTTAAATGATCCACCATATTTCTTTAGATGGTATGTAAATGATGTATTTGTTGGAGATGGTGAATACTTACTATACAGATTTCCAGCAACAAATAATTATGAAGGAACTATCTATAACGTATGTTTAGAAGTTGAAAGCCCTTATGGTATTTATTGTGTTGACTCTATTTGTGAAGATATTAGAGTAGGATATGCCAAAGGACTATACGTTCCAAATGCTCTTACACCTGATGCTAATTATGGAGTAATTAAGGAATTTTTACCTGCTGGTAAATCACTTGAAAGTTATAAACTTCAGATATTTGACACATGGGGCAACTTAATTTGGGAAACTAATTCTCTTGATGAAAACGGGTCACCTAATGTTGGTTGGAGAGGAATAAACAAAAATGGAACACCTGTTCCACAAGGAGTGTATGTTTGGAAAATTGAAGCAAAATTCACGGATGGAAGTAGATGGACAGGCATTGATGGAAATAGAAGAGTTGGATCAGTTACATTGATTAGATAGTGAAGAAAATAGTTACTATAATATTATTCATAATTTGTGTCATTCAAACAATGGCGCAAGACCCTTCATTTACTCAATTTTTTCAAAAAAGTCCATATGTTAATCCAGCATATACAGGCATTTTGAATAGTAAACAAATTCACACAATTGCTCATTATCGAGAACAATGGATGAATGTACCAATACGTTTTACAACATCATTGGTATCCATGGATTGGAGAATTTGTCAAAAAAATCTTGGTGTTGGTGTAATTGCTCTGCAAAATATTGAAGGTGAGGGTCTACTTACATCTACTGATTTTTCAATCCCATTAGCTGCTCATATAAAAGCGGGTAAAAGATCATCATTATCTGCCGCAATACAAACAACATTAGCATCAAGAAAAATTAATTGGGATAATCTAATCTTTTCAGATGAACTTGATCCAATTTTGGGAAACATATATAATTCGACAGCAACAAAGCCAAGTGAAACTTATCAACGTATATATCCATCTGCCGGATTAATTTATACATACAATTTTAACAATACAAAAAGATCATCTAAACATGATTATCTAAATGTTGGACTAGCAGGACATCATCTAAGAGCAGGAAAAAATAATGAATCATTTTATCAGGTATTTGAAAATAGTAGATATCCAACTAAACATACTTTACATGCAAATTATTTTAGAAAAATAAAACCATGGAAAAGAACTGAATCAGGATTTATTTTGGGAAAATTTGTTGACTACACCAATTACTATTTTAAAATAGAAAACCAAGGAAATCTGAAAAAACAAAACGAAGCTTTTACAACTCTATCTGCTGGAGCTGGTTTTTCAATAAGACAAATTGTTCTTTTGGGAGTTGGATATAGACATGGATTTAGAAAATTAAAAGAACAAAACGGGAATAATTTCACAAGAAACTCAATGTCTGAATCTATTATTTTTAATACGGTTTTCAATATTAAACCTAAAAGAATGCCCTATCAACTATACTTAACATATAGTTTTGATTGGAATATTTCAGAGTTAGGATTTCCTTTTAGTGGACCTACGCATGAAGTGAGTTTAAATATGTATATTGGAAGAATTTCTTGTAGACCCAAAAGAAGAAAAGGAAGATCTCATTTGTGGTCTCACATTCTTGATCCTGGAAGAAATGGAAATGTATATAATCGTGAAATATGTGATCCATTTCCGAAAATCAGTGATTGGGATGGATATTAAAATAAAAATGATGAAAAAAATCATAATCATATTAAGCTCTCTATTATGGCTCAGTAGTTCTGCTCAAATAACTGGAGACAGCACTATTGTTCCAAATATAGCAGCTATTGACTCTATAGTATATAGTTATGTTGGAGTTTGTCAAAATGAATCTACAGGAGAAATAATAATAAACACTTACCCCATTTCTAACTCGTTTTTTTACGATTGGGTAGGCCAAGGTATAAGTACAACAGTTGTAAATGTCGACTCTTTAGATGCAGGAACATATACTTTTGATATATACAATGATATAAACTTAACAACATGGCTATACAGAGTTAATATTGAAGTTGAAGAACCTCAACAAATAAGTACATTTGTTGATATTACTCATCCGACTTGCCATAACTATGATGATGGAGAAATAAACATTTTAAACACACTGGGAGATGGTCCTTTCTCTTACTTATGGGAAGACACTTTAGGGAACGTAATTTCTACCACTATCCCTTTTCAGAATTTAGTTGGCTCAACATATATTTTAGCTACTGAAGATATATATGGATGTGTTGAAAAAGACACTTTAATTTTAGACAACCCACTAGAATTGATTACCAATGCTAATAATGATATTGTGAGCTGCATTGATAGCTGTAATGGTATTTCCTCAGTTATTGTGGCTAGTGGTGGGATTGCTCCTTTTACATATCAGTGGAATGATCCAAATACACAATCTAACGACACAGCTTTTGGTCTTTGCTATGGAACATATGAAATAATAACAACTGATGATAACTCATGTAAAGACACTATTACCATTACTATTGAAAATCCGGACACTTTAAAAATTGAATCATTATTCATCAATGATGCTTGTTTTAATACGTGTGACGGAGAAATTCAAGTAAATATTACTGGAGGAATACAACCTTATAGTTACGAATGGGAAAATACTAGTGGCATTTTGCCTAGCACATCATCAATAATAAACAACCTTTGTCCTGATTCATATCTTTTAAAATTTACAGATTCAAATGGCTGTATTGAATCAGAAAGTATTCAGCTTTTAGAACAAGATTCGTTCATAGTAAATAATTATATAAGTCCCATAAGTTGTAATAATTTTTGTGATGGAGAAATCAGTATTCATTTCACTAACCAAATCAATACTCCTATTAGTTATTTTTGGTCAAACGGAAGTCAAGACACAATAGCTAGCGACTTATGTTCTGATAGCATACAACTTGTAATAACAGATGCAAATAACTGCCTTGACACATTCTTCTATTTCCTTAACAATCCTGAAATAATATCTATACAAATAGATAATTTAGTTGACACTTTAAGTTGTTTTTCTGATTCAAATGGCTTAATTTCTTTGACTACATTTGGGGGTAATGCTCCATATGAATATATATGGACTGATAACGGTAACATTTTTGATACAACATCAACAATATCTTCTTTAGCCGCAAATCAATATGATTTGAAGATAATTGATAATAATGAATGTGAATTTGATACTATTTTTACAATATTCGAACCAACAGAATTAGAAAATACCTTTAGTGTAGATGAACCAACTTGCTTTGGCTATTTTGATGGATCTATTGAATCTCTAATAAATGGAGGGGTTGGAAATTACACATATCAATGGAATACTAATATAAATGATACATTAGAAATTTTAGATAGTATTTCAGCAAATACATATTTTTTAACTGTTATTGATTCTAATGGATGCTTATTAGAAGACACCGTGATTGTAAATGAACCAACTGAAATTATAGTAAACACAACACTAACAAATGTTTTATGTTATGGGGAAACAGGAGCAATTTCTGTCAATCCATCAGGAGGAACACCTCCTTATAACTATAATTATTTTGGTCAAAATCCATTACAATTAATAGCTGATACGAATTATCAATTTGCACTTAGTGATTTAAATGGCTGCTCTTCGGACACCATTATATTTAGTATTTCTCAGCCTCCTCCAATTACTAATTTATTTACAATTACTGACATTAGTTGCTTTGGTTATTCTGATGGAACAGTAAGTATAAACACTAGCGGAGGAACCCCATCTTATTTATATGATTGGAATGGAGAAGATCCAAATAATTTATTTGCTGGTCAATATATTGTAAATACGATAGATGAAAATAACTGTACTGTAACTGATACTATATCAATAAATGAACCAAGTGAAATTATAATCAATCCATTTTTAACAGAACCTAGTTGTTTTGGCTATTCTGATGGTTCTATTAACGCTTTAGCAACAGGAGGAAATGGTAGTCCCTATACTTTTTTTCCAGACCTTATCACATTGTCAAATTTATCTTCTGGAACATATACTCTTCTTTCAGAAGACGCCAATGGCTGTGTTTCTAATCCATTAGAAATAATACTTGGAGAACCCGATGATTTAATAGCTTCAATTAATAGCTATAATAATATTAGTTGCTTCAATGGAAGTGACGGTAGTATTGATCTGAATGTTACCGGTGGATCCTTGCCATATTCATTCAATTGGAGTAATTCTAATGGATATTCAAGTAATAACCAAAACATTAATAATCTATCAGCAGGAACTTATTACATCAATATTTCAGACATTAATAACTGTTCAATAAGCTTACAACAAGAGCTGTCTCATCCTAGTGATATTGAATCTAATTTCAATATTATATCTTCATTTAATGGGTATAATATAAGCTGCTATAATGAATGTGATGGAGAAATAGAAACAACTAATTCAGGAGGAACTCCTCCTTACAACATTTCATGGTCAAATGGTATGAGTGGAAATGTCATTAATGATGTCTGTGCTGGAATAATAAACTATACTTTAATTGATGATAATAATTGTGAATTTAATTCGGTTGATATACAAATAATAGAGCCTGAAGAAATTATTGCTAATATTTCACTTATTAACAATGCTAGTTGTTTTGGCATTTGTGATGGTTCAGCAGAAGTTAATAATATAACTGGAGGAATCCCCCCTTACATGATAAATTGGGTTCAAACAAGTGAAGAAAATCAAATAGCTAATGAGTTATGCTCAGATAATAACACTGTAGAGATTGAAGACCAAAACAATTGTATTGAAACATTAAGTATTAATATTGATTCTCCTTTAGAAATAGTGCCTGACTTTATTATTTCACCAGATAATGGACAGGCTCCTTTACTTACTTCAATAACAAATAATTCTTTAGGAGCAGATGTATTTAGTTGGAGTATTAGTAATTTTTTCAGTGATTCTATAATAAATACTGACTTCCAAACAATAATTGATGTATTTGGAGAATATGAGATAACACTAATTGCTGCTAATAGCAATACAAATTGTTCAGAGGAATATACTCAAGTAATAACTGTAGAGGGTTTAATTGAACTTCCCAACGCTATATCGCCCAATGGAGATAATATAAATGACTATTTATCTTTTGCATCGTACGGTATAGATGACTTTTCCATAAATATCTTTAATCGTTGGGGAACAAAAGTTTATACATTGACAGATGTAAATCAAAAATGGAACGGAAATTCTATATATGGAGAAGCACTGCCGGAGGGAGTCTATTTTTATGTTTTAACTGCTGAAGGAGTTGAAGGTAGTCTTATTGAACAAAAAGGAAGCATTACTTTATACCGATGAAAATTTTAAATACTATCTTTTTGATTTGTACTTTTAGCACAGTGAGTTTTGCTCAAATGAGTATAGACTTAGGAGTTTCTCATGCTAATTTAAAAGGAGACTTTCATTCAGACATAAATAACCCCCTACTCGGTAAAAAAGGAATCTACTTTGGTGTTAATAAACCATTATTCAAATCTTCATCTCTAAATTTTTCTTTTAATTATAACAATTATTCTAGTAATATTAATCAGGTTAATAATGTTGAAGATTTACAATTAAGATATAATACAAATGTTTTAACTGGAGGGATTGCTATAAACATATCTCCATTTCAACAAAATTCTTTTCAGCCATATGCTAGTATTGGTGCATCTGTAATGCATTACAATCCAAAAGCTGATCTTAAAAATGAGTTTGGAAGTTATATGTTTATAAATGGCATCCTAACTAGTACTAATGGGGAACCAGCAAGTTTGGATAATGTTTTTGAAACATCACATTCAGAAATCAATAATTTTACTTATTCAAAATTAGCTTTAGGAATTCCTATTGGAATTGGACTAAAGTTAAAAATGTCAGATTTTGTCTCTTTGAATACTTCAATATCATATAATTTTAATTTTACCGATAATATTGATAATATATCTTCTAATAATCCTTCTGAATTAGTTGAATTCAATAGTAATAATGATAATTCAATTATTGCAGTTATTGGATTTACATTTATCCCTAGTAATTTTAAAATATATAGAAATAGAAAAATAGTAGATGGTATAGTATACGACGAGAATAACGAAAGTTTAATTATATCTAAATCTGATATTTCAAATAATATCACGGGACTAGAAGAAATAACAAAACACAATAAAGATGTCAAGATAATTAATGATAGTAATATAGTGTATATCGATGATGAGTCATACTATGATGGAGTTGATTTTGATGCTCTAGATAAAGAACTTACGTCAGATTTAGATGGTGATGGTGTTCCAGACATAGACGATATGTGTCCAAATACTCCGAAAAAACCTAATAATTCACAAAAACTAGAAAATATTCTATTTGGAGAAGTTAAGGTAGATGAAAGAGGATGTCCAATTGACAGCGATAACGATGGTGTTCCTGACTACCGTGATATTGAACCAAATACAAAGTCGGGTTTTTTGGTTAATCATGAAGGAAAAAGATTGAGTACTAAAGAAGCGGAGAAATTACTTACAAAACTTGATGTTGTAAGCCGAGAATATGCAAACAGCTACAACAAAAGATCAACGTTCAATTTAAATTTTGAAGAAAATTATTACCCTTACATTACTCCCCTAGTTTATGATGAAATTTTAAAATTGCAACAAGAATTATTAATCTACCAGGTTGCTGACAACTCTATTTCTAAAGTTAATAGTATTGAATTATTATCCATGAAAAGAGATAGCACAATTAATTATCTTGAAAAAATAAAAGCACTCGAAATAGAATATTTGAGGATAACTTCCGAACTTAAAGCATTAAAAAATGTATTGTCTCAATCCAATAAAGATGTCTCATTCATAGAAATTGAAGAACTGGATTTTAAACCCATTGATGAAAGTGATACTGATGTTGACCACTATCAAGTTTATGTACACAGAATAATTCAATTAATTAAACTACAGAACAATATAAAAAGGGATCTTGATGAATAAAATAATTGCGAAATTGAGTTCGTTTTATTTATTCAATAATTATTTTTTTCTCTACTGTTCCATCATCATAAATATAAAATATAGGTTGATTTTTGTTTTTATTAGTTTCTCTACCCAATACATCAATTGATTTAAGCAATGTTCTTTCATTAACATTAGGATAGTCAATTGTTACCAAATTCTCAAAATTCTCAAAAATTTCTATGTCACCATATTGTCCTTTTAAAATTGGTGTATTGTTAGCCCCAAATGTTTGAATATCAACATAAATACTACTTGTTTGAACATAGTTAGGGAAAACAGGTACAAGAGAATTTCCTGATCTAGGCACAGCAGTTGCTCCATAAACATAATCATATGCTCCAGGAAAGTCATTGTAAGAAGGATGTCTTAATGCTGAGCCAGAAACCCACAACAATTCTTCGCTTTGCATACTACCATTAAGCTTTCTAGAACCAAGTGCAACTCCACCGTTTGTATTATTGTTTTTATCATAATTTCCAATAAAATATTGTTTTGAGAGGCTCCATTGCATGAGTTGAAAATCATATACATATTCAAAGACTCTTGAGCAATGTGGCACACCCTCAAAAACATGAATGGTTTGTCCAGGGACAGACCAAACTGATTGTATACCCTTTTCTGTTATGTACATCTTGTCTCCTTCACTTGTAAAAACAATATCCGAAATCGGATTTGATTCATGATTAGAGTTTGATTGATTGTAGTCATTAATTTCAAAACAAAAAATCTCATTACCATTAAAATCACCACCATCAGCAATTTCAATTTTCCAAATTGAATTATTTTCAATTAAATTAACAGTATCAGTATCTTCAACGATTTTAGAAAAGTATAGATATAACTTTTCTTCCATATTAATACCTAAACCAAAAACAGCTTCTCCATATCCACAAAAATCAAATGGACTAGAAGTATCAGGAAGAAATGGGTCGTATACGGATAACAGAATTCCATTTGGTCTATACCTATATATTTTACCATCATTCATATTGGAAATAAATAATTGGTTATTCCATTTATCGTACACTATATTTCCTAATCCTTCAGCAAAATTGGGGATTTGATTAGGTCCATTTCCTGTAGTAATGAATGGTGTGACTTCCCAAGTTTGATTATCCATTTTATATACACCGCCTGGACCAGCAACGCCAATTTGAAAATATGTTGTCCCCCAAAAACCTGCTGTGAAATAAATGTTTTTATTTGAATCAATTGCAATTCCAAATAACTCTCCAAGGACAGATGATTTCCAGCTATTTTGATAATTTGGATTAGAGGGAAAATAGAAATTAGTAAACCAATTTTGACCAGTAGGTGCATTTTGATTATTTGATGCTTCAAAAATTGAAAAGGAATTATATGTATTGTTTGGGTTGCCTGCACTCCCACTACCACCACCTGCGCCAAGCATTGTTATAACTGCCATTCCATTAGAAAGCGGTTGACAATAAGATGTAAAGGGGATAACAAATAAACAATAAATGATAAATTTATATTTCAAAACTTGTGTATAATAATTGATAACCAAAATTATACAAAAAACATTAGCAATTAACAATTATTAAAAAATATTCAGGGGTAAATACTAAGGTAGTTGCTATTTTGATTTTTTTTCATGTAGTATTAGTATGTTTGCCCTATCAAACAAAAATATATGAGTGCACTAATATTTTATCTTTTTTTAGCTCTGTTTATTTCTTTCGTTTGTTCATTAGTTGAAGCAACTCTTCTAACCATACCAAAATCTTATTTGCTTTCAATTGAAAAAAACAATGAATGGGTAACATCTTTTTTGTCTTTAAAGAAAAATATTGATAGACCTCTATCAGCAATTCTGACATTAAATACTATTGCGCACACAATTGGAGCTGCAGGGGTTGGCGCTGAGATAACAAGATTATTTGGTGATAATTATTTAGGACTTGCTTCAGCAATTTTAACAATATTGATTCTGTTTTTTTCTGAAATTATCCCTAAAACTATTGGCGCAACTTATTATAAAGGTTTATCAAAATTTACATTGTATACACTAAGATTAATGTTAATTTTAACATATCCATTTGTTGTTATATCAATGAAAATAACAGGGTTAGTCGCAACACAAAAAAATACAAGTGTTACTAGAGAGCAATTATCAGCTTTAGCTAATTTAGGTTATGATGAAGGAGTTTTTTCAAAGCAAGAAAATAGAATAATACAGAATATCATTGATTTGAAAAAAATAAAAATATCAGAGATTATAACACCAAGAGTTGTTGTTTTTTCTGCAGATGAAGAAAATACTTTAGAAAATTTTAGTAAAGAAAACAAAAAAATAAAATTTTCTAGAATTCCACTTTATTCTCAACAAATTGAAAATATAACTGGATATATCTTTTTACAAGATTATATTGAAAAAATATCTGACAAGAAAAATAAACATAGTAAGCTTAAGTCCTTACGTAGAGATATCTTAAAGGTTCCTAACACTATTAATGTTTTTGCGCTTTTTAATCAATTTTTAGAAAAAAAAGAGCATATTTCTATAGTTATTGATGAATATGGAGGATTAGTTGGAATTGTAACATTAGAGGATATTTTAGAAACTTTAATCGGATTAGAAATTATAGATGAAAGTGATCAAGAAGTAGATATGCAAAAATTTGCAAGGCAAAAATGGAAAAATAAAAATCCAATCAGATAAATTCACTTGAGGTGCAACTTCAAATTCGTGTTTAAATCTTGTGATTTTTATTACCTAGTTTTGTAAAATGTACATATCAAGGTTTTTACTTTCTTTATTTTTTTTCTTGTGTTCATGTGGAATTAAACAAAAAATTAATTATTCATCTGAATATATTATCCCGGACAAGAAATTTAATGATCGTGAAGTCAGATTACCTTTAGATTATAACAATAAAAAAAATTGGGCATTCAGATCTGACTTACATGATTTTAACAGATTAATACCAAAAAATTACAGCATAGAGGATGAAAAAAAAATAAATGTATCTGTTTTTTTCATTCATCCAACTACACTTTTTTCTTCAAAAAAATGGAATGCAGATACAAGCCACTTTTCAAACAATAAAATCATTGATTTATGTTTAGAAAATCAGGCATCAGTCTTTGCTGGAATAACAGACTTATATGTTCCACATTATAGAGAAATGCATATTTATTCATATACTGATACTGTTAATGGTGTAAAAGCATTTAATGTTGCCTACAATGATGTTGAGACATCATTTAAATACTTCATAAAGAATAAAAAAACAGATAAGTTTATAATTGCATCTCATAGCCAGGGCACAAATCATGCAAAAAAGCTCATAAATCAATACATCTTCCCTAAAGTAGATTTAAGAGATAAACTAATTATGTCATATTTAATTGGCATGGATATAAATAAAAATGAAATGCTAATCGATTTGTGTCAAAACCCTGTTCAATCAAATTGCTTTCTTAATTGGCGTGCTTTTAATGAATCTTACTATCCAAAAGACTGGAATTATGGGGAAAATTATATTTCTATAAATCCAATTACTTATACAAATGATACTCTATGGAGTAACAAAAACAAACATTCTGGTATTTTATTCCCAAACCAAAGAATTGCTTTAAAAAGAAGTATAACCGTTAGAAATGAAAAAGGATTACTTTGGGTTAATTTTGATAACAATCTTATTTTAAACAACTTTAAAAGAAAGTCATACCATAATGCTGATTTTAATTTATTTTGGGTAAATATAAGACGGAACTTAATTAAAAGATTAGAGCATGTCCATTAAAAAAACTGAACTCTATCACAAACAAGATGGAATCAATTTTTAATGTTATTTAATGTTTAAATTTTGTCTATTAAGCAGGAAAAATTAAAGTAAAATCATATAATTTATTGTTAATTTTCAAGTTAAAATTCTATGGAAAAAATTATGTTTTTCAAATATGACGCAATTCAAAATGTTATTACAACTAATTCTGTTGATTTTAAAGCAATAATACCTTTTTTAGAAAATGAGGATTTTTGTATTGTTTCAATTTGCGATAAAAATGGAAAAGAAATTGAAGATTATAATAAAGACTGGATTTTAAAAGAACATTCTATTTATATCCAAGATTTGATAGATCTTGATGAAGAAATTAAAATATACCATATCCATATTTTATTAAAAAACAGTGGTTTTATATTTTTTGATGTTGGACAGCTAAGTGTGAAACTTTCTGATAATTATAACTTATCACAAATTAAATCTATCGAACTGTTAAAATCCTACGGTGTATATTGTGCAAACGAGACGTGGGAAATTTGCAGGAATCACAGTGTTTCTATGCCTGTTTATTTCTTGATTGGAGTAAGTGCTAAAGAATTTGAAAAAACAAGTATAAATATGATAAAAGAGGCTTACAGAGTCGAAGCATTTCACAAAGATAATGATTCAAAAAAAAGTTATATAATAGAATGGCCCAACGGAACAATCAAAGAAGTAGGGTTTGAACAAAACAAACAAAAAATAGGAGAATGCAAATATTTCAATGAAAAAGGCATAAATTTTAAGACAGAATATTGGATGCTTGATGCCTCAAATAATAGCTTTATTTATTCAACTATTAACAACAATAATATTTAACTAAATGAATAATTCAACATTAGTATTATGTTTATTTTTATTTTTCTCGATGACGAATATTTATTCGCAATCAACAAACGAAGATTTAAGCAACATCTTTAAGGATGCTTACTTAAGTGCTGAGAATCAAAACTATGATCAAGCAATAGAAAAGTATTCAAACTATATAAATCTTTCTAGTTTTGAAGATTCAGTAGCAATAGCATTTTACAATAGAGGTCATTCTTATTTTGCTATTTCAAACTTCCAAAATGCTTATGATGATTTTGATACAACTATAACAATTTTATCAAACTTAGATAGTCTTAAAAAAATTCCAAGACTAACTGCATTAGCATTTAATTATAGAGGTCTATGTTGTGAAAATCTTGGAATGCTTGATGAAGCATCAATTGATTTCTTTATTGCTCAATTAAGTGATACAACTCTTTTTCAACCAGTATTTAATGGAGCAATGAATTGTGAAGCAAGAGAGGTATATGATACTGCAATTGATGAATATTACAGGGCTATTTATCTTAATTTAAAATATTCCAATGATATAGATGCTTTACTACACATGCTATATAGAGCTGCAATGTTGAGTAGGAAACTAGAAAATTATGAAAATGCAATTCAAGATTTTGAAATGTACCTAAGTATTGACTCTACGAATGTTGATGTAATTAATAAGCTTGGCAATACATACGCATCCATGAAAAATGAAGAAAAAGCACTAAGTTGCTATTTAAAGGCAATAGAATATAATCCAAACTTCCAAGATGCTATTTTTAACACAGGAGTAGCTTATCTAAAGTTAGGAGATAATTCTAAATCAATTAAGTACATAAGAAAAGCAATTAAGTTAAATGATAAAATATCAGATTATTACAAAACCTTAGGTGTTGCAATGTTAATTTCTAACGAACAAGATGGAACTGTTTATGACTTTTGTTATCAATTTGAAAAAACCTGTGATTTTGGAGATTGTGAGTATTTAAATCAATACTGTTTCTAAAATTTATCGAATTTTTAATTTGAATTTTAACGTATTTATTAACCTTTTTTTGACTAATTATTTAGTTATTTTTTAATGATTTTTTTAAATATTTTAAACCATTAATAAATCTAGTAAATGAAACTAAAAAATCTACATAAAAAAAATCAATTAGAGTTCTATAATGCTGAGGTAGGAACTATAAAAAAAACGCCTTATTTTGAGGGTGGTGTTTCGGCAGGATTTCCTTCTCCTGCTGAGGACTATATGCACGCTAAGTTAGATTTAAACGAACTTTTAGTAGAACACCCTTCTGCTACCTATTATGTACGTGTAAATGGTGATTCTATGTTAGGTGCGGGAATAGTAAGTGGAGATTTATTAGTTGTAGACCGATCACTTGAAGTTACAAATAACTGCATAGTGGTTGCTCATATAGACGGAGAATTTACTGTAAAACGAATTAAAAAGATTAAAACAAAGATGTTCTTGCAAGCCGAGAATGAAAGTTATAAACCTATCGAGATTACAGAAGAAATGGACTTTGAGTTGTTTGGAGT
>MDTD01123813.1_pt1 | contig 17936 bp, 18 predicted proteins | sample 811221 | NCBI WGS metagenome assembly MDTD01 (sample SAMN05326646, study PRJNA326480) | marine metagenome | isolation source: seawater | place: Pacific Ocean: South West | collected 2011 | reverse complement strand
TAGTTAAAGAAGATTTCATTCTAAAAAAATAATAATTAAAAAAACTTGACGTTCATGAGATGAACAATAAAATGTTCATGCTATGAACAAAAAATTAACCAATGTTGAAACTGAGATAAAACTTTTTGATAAATTATCAGAAAGTAAAAATCATACTCAACGGTCAATATCTAAAGATTTGGGGGTAGCACTAGGAGTTGCTAATGCATTGATTAAAAAATTTCTTAAGAAAGGTCTACTCAAATTACGTTCTGCTCCAATGGAGAGATACTTCTATTATATTACAACCGAGGGGTTTGTAGAAAAAGCCAAACTAGTAAAAGAATACGTTCACTCTTCATTAGATTTCTATCGAAAAGTAAGAGCTGAGTATGACAAAGTTTTTAAATTAAATAAAAATAAAGAATTAATTTTGGTTGGGATAAGCGAATTAACAGAAATTGCCATACTATCAGCTAATTTATCAGGGACTAAAATTTCTTACATTTATGATTCAAATCATTCCAAAAAATTTTTTTATGGAATAAAAGTTATCAACAATATAAAGGACTCTCATTTGAAATATTGTTTTGTATTAACTCAATCATACAATTCACAAAAATTGTATAAAAAACTCTTAAACAAAAAGATTAAACTTATAAAACCCAAATTTCTAAAAATGGATTAAAAAAATTATGGATAATAAGTGGATAGTTGTACAAACAAAAATAAATAGGGAAATCATGGCACATAAAAACTTAACGAATCAAGGCTTTGAGGTTTTTTTTCCCAAAATTTATAACAAGATCAGATCTTCAACTAGAATTAAAAAAGTTTTGAAACCTCTATTTCCTGGCTATATCTTTGTAAAGTTAAGTCAAAATTTTACAAAAATTAAATATACATACGGTGTTTCTAAAATAGTTAGTTTTGGCGAAAGCCTTGGTTTTCTTCCTCACAAAGTTTTTCTTTTATTAAAAAATAAATGTGATTTAAATGACGTGTGCAAAAGAGAAATATTTTTAAAAAAAGGCGACAAAATAACCTTTGAAAAAAAAAATTCTTCACCAATCGAATGTATTTTTGAAGAGGTAGTAGATAACAATAGGTCTATTATTTTAATAAGCTTGTTGAACAGAGAGTTCAAAACTTTAGTAAATAATAAATTTATTTACTAGAGGACAATTTCATTTTTTTCAATTTTCTTCAAGAATTGAAGTGCGGTAGCTATTGTCGGAAATATATTAATCAAACCTGTAAAAAATTATTTTAACAATCAATTAGGTCATATGTGTGGAATTCTAGGATATATAGGTAATTCTGAGTTTTCGGAAACTATTGTTAATAGCACTCTTAATTTAATGAAAAGCCGAGGACCAAATTCACAAGACTTTTTTAAAACTAAAATTAGTCATAAACATCTTTTTTTTCTTCATTCTCGTTTATCCATTATTGATTTAGATCAAAGGTCTAACCAGCCAATGAGAAAGGATGATTGTACTATTATATTTAATGGAGAGATTTATAATTACTTAGAAATTAGAAATAAGTTAACTAAAAGCGGTCACCACTTTTTAACAAATTCAGATACTGAAGTTATTCTTGAAGCTTATAAGGAGTTTGGCGAGAATTGTGTTAATTTGTTTGAAGGTATGTGGTCTTTTTCTATTTATGATAAAAAAAAAGGAATCATTTTTATTAGTAGGGATAGATTTGGAGAAAAACCTCTGTATTATTTTCATGAAAAAAACTTTTTTTGTTTTGGTTCCGAAGTAAAGTTTATTTTAAAATTCCTAAATATTTATCCAAATATTAATTACGAAAAAATAAAAAAATTTTTAGTTTGTGGATTTAGGACTTTATTTAAAGATCGCGAATCCTTTTTTTCAAATATCAAAGAACTTGAGCCATCATGTAATTTAGTATTAAATACGAAAAATGAAATAGAGATTAATAAATACTGGAAGATAAATTATTCTTCAGTCAAAATTCCAGAATCTGAAATTTATCAAGAAACAAAAAGACTACTAAATAGATCAATGTTATTGAGAATGAGAGCAGATGTTCCAGTTGCATTTTGTCTCAGTGGTGGAATTGATTCATCTTCTCTTGCTGCTATTGCAACTAAGAATCTCAAAAAAAATATACACACCTTTTCAGTTATCGATAAGGATGCTAGATATGACGAAAGCGCAAACATATCTAAAGTAGTAAATCATTTAAAATGTGAATCATCATTTATAGAAACATCTTCAGAAAATTTTTTGACAAATTTAGAAAAAATAATTTCATATTATCAATCACCAGTCCCGACAGTTTCTTATTACATTCATAATCAATTAATCAAGAAAATTAAAGAATCAGGATTTAGTGTTGCTATATCAGGAACTGGTGCTGATGAAATTTTTACTGGATATTATGATCATTATAACTTTTGGCTTCAAATGATGACTTCTGAACCAAACTTTGAAAAACTCAGAGATGAATGGAAAAAAGGTTATGGTAGAAAGGTTAATAATCCTCTAATAAAAAATATAACTCAATTTATTGAAAATCAAAACTATAGAGAACACCTCTATCAAAATTCAAAAGATTTTAACAAAATATTAATTGATAAAATTGATGTAAAGTTTGAAGAAATTAAATACAGTTCTGATAATCTCAGAAATAGGATGATTAATGAGCTGAATCATGAAATAGTTCCAACAATTTTATATTCTGATGATTTAAATTCTATGATGCATTCAATTGAAAATAGATCTCCTTTTTTAGACAAAGAATTGGTAGAATTTATTTCAAGTGTTGACTCAAGCTTTTTAATCAAGAATGGTTTAGCAAAATTTATTTTAAGAGAAAGCATGAAAAATTTACTTCCAAAAAAAATAATTTTTAACAAAGAAAAAGTTGGTTTTAATGCATCAATATTATCTTTTATAAACTTAAAAAATAAGAATATAGTTGATTGGTTATTACAAAAGAGTCCAATTTTTGAGGTTGTAAATAAGAAAAAATTTATATCTTTGTTAAATAAAGATTTTTCAAAGAATTACTTTTCCAAATTTTTATTTAATTTTATTTCATCTAAAATTTTTCTAGAAAGAAAGTTTATTTTTTAAAATGAAAACTTTATTACCTCTAGTTACTGTTTATGTTGTAAACCATAATTATGGAAAATATTTAGATCAAGCTGTTGAAAGTATTCTGTCTCAAACTTTTCAAGACTTTGAGCTTATACTAATTGATAATGGCTCAACGGATAATTCAAAAGAGAAACTAAAAAAGTACTCTTCAGATAAAAAAATCAAAATTATATACCAAGATAATATTGGCTTAAATTCTGCCAATAATGTTGCATTAAATTTTGCCAGGGGTGAGTTTATTATTAGACTAGATGCGGATGATTATTTTCATAAAGATGCACTAAAAGTTTTATCTCGCAAGCTTGAATCAAATAAAAATTTGGGACTAGTGTTTCCAGATTATTACACAGTTGATCAAAATGGTAACATTTTAAACCAGTTTCGAAGGCATAATTTTGAAGAAGTTGAATTATTTGATCAACCTGCTCATGGTGCATGTTCGATGGTAAGAAAACAATTTTTAAAAGCTATTGGAGGGTATGATGAAACTTATCATTGCCAAGATGGCTGGGACTTGTGGATAAGATTTATGCGAAAATACGGTATCATGAATGTTAATAAGCCACTATTTTTCTATAGACAACATCAAAAAAATTTAACTAAAAGCAAAAAAAAGATTTTGGATACCCGAGCTAAAATTTTAAGAAAAAATAATAAAAGAGATAAAACCAATTGTCTTGCAGTAATTCCTATCAGAGGGCCTTCAATTGATAATTCTTCCTTGATATTTGAAAAAGTTGGTAAAAAGTTTGTCATAGATTGGACCATAGATGCTGCTCTCAATTCTAATAGATTATCTAATATAATTATTACAACATCTGATGTAGACGTAATTAAACATCTAAAAAAATATTATAAGGATAAAATAAATATACATGTGAGAGATTTGAAATTCTCACAGTTTGGAAATAATTTAGACAATACTTTGACGGATCTATTTAAAAATCTCCCCCAAAAGCTAAAAAATTTTAATACATTGTGTATATTGTTTACTGATTATCCCCTTAGGGATTCTAAATACATCGATATGTGTTTAGATGCTATGGATATATTTGAAACCTCGAGGGTTATTTCAGTTAAAAAAATGAACAATGTTTTTTACAAACACTCAGGTAAAACAATGGTTCCAATTCAAAAGTCCAAATTCTTAAAAAAAGAAAATGAGCAAGTGTTTGTTGAATCTGGAGGAATTTATGTTTTAAAAAGAGGAACGGTTTTTAATGAAAGCCCAAGTGATAAAAAAATAGGACATATTGAAATTGACGAGAAGGCAAGCCTAAATATTAACGAAGAGCTTGCTTTAGAAATAGCTGAAATTTTTTTAAAGAATGAAAAAGTTTAATTTTAAAGAAAAACCAGTATATATAGTTGCTGAGATTGGTGTTAATCATGAAGGAAACTTAAAAAAAGCTGAAGAAATGATAAAGCTTGCAAAAGAGTCTGGAGTTGATGCAGTAAAGTTTCAGACCTTTAAAGCAGAAAAGTATGTGTCTATTAATCAAATGGAAAGATTTAGGAGAGTAAAAAAATTTGAACTTACTTATAATAACTTTTCTCATTTAGCAAAATTCGCAAAGAAGTTAGGGATTCGATTTTTTTCAACCCCACTTCATTTCGATGATATTGATTTTTTAAAAAAAATTACCCCAATTATAAAAATATCATCTGGTGATTTAACCCACCTTGAATTAATCAAATATGCTGCCAAAAAATTTGAACAAATAATAATCTCTACTGGACTTGGAACCAAAAAAGAAATTAAGGATTCAGTCAAAATTGTACAAAGTGTGAGACCCAATATTTTAAAAGAAAGGAATCTTATTTTGATGCATTGTGTTTCAGCTTATCCTACAGCAGATGAAGAAGCCAACTTGAATAATATTTTGTGGCTCAAAAAAAATTTTAGATTACCTGTTGGGTACTCTGACCACACGAAGGGAATTAAAGCTTGTGAGTTAAGTGTGCCACTCGGTGTTAATTTGATAGAAAAGCATTTTACTTACAGTAGAAAAAATCAAAGCTTTCACGATCACTTATTATCAGCAGAACCAGATGAAATGAAAAAACTTGTTAAAAATGTTAGGAAAGCCGAAATAATTTTAGGAAGTGAAGTAAGAGCTAAAAATAAAAGCGAAATTTTGAATTTTGCAAATATGAGAAGGTCGTTCTGTGCTTCAAAAAACCTTAAAAAAGGAAAAAAAATTAATAAGGACGATTTAATTTTACTGAGACCAGCTCAAGGTTTTAAACCTACTGAAATAAAATCTTTGCTAGATAAAACCCTAAAAACAAATATTAAAAAAGGTACAATTGTTGAAAAAAAGGATATTGAATAAAGTAGGTATAATTATTTTTTCAAGATTTAGTTCTAAACGACTACCTGGCAAGGCAATGCAAATGATATTAGAAAAACCTTTACTTGGACATGTAATTTCACGTGCAAAAAAGATTAATAAAAATATCAAAGTGGTTGTTGCAACAAGCACCTTAGGTTCAGATGATATTATTGAGAAATATGCGTTGGAACAAAATATATCTGTTTTCAGGGGAGATCTTGAAAATGTTGTTCTACGTTCAGTAAATTGTTGTGAAAAATTTGGTTTTGAAGATTTTGTCAGAGTTTGTGGAGACAGACCGTTGTTTCCGCCTGAATTATGCAGAGATCTTATCGATATTCATAAGTCAGGAAAGTTTGATTTAACAACTAATGCCCAACTTAAAACTTTTCCATATGGTATGACAGCAGAAGTAATTAATACCAAATCCCTAAAAAAATTAATGAAATTAGTTAAATTAAAAAGCGACAAAGAGCATTTAACAAGTTTCTATTACAAAAATCCTAATTTATTCTCAATTAAAAATATTTTATGTAAAACTAAGAATATTTCTAAATTTAATTATGCGGTTGATTATAAAGAAGATATACAAAGGATAAGCAGTCTTTTAAGTAAGTTAAAAAAGCCATATGAATTGGTTAGTATGCAGGATATTGTTAGCAAGACGATCGAGATGAACTAATATGTGTGGAATTGCTGGTTTTATTACCTTTAAAAATTTTTTTCTAAAACAAAAAGTTATTCAAGAAATGTTAAGGAACCAAAAGCATAGAGGTCCAGATGGCACCTCTTGGTTTGGTATGTCAGATATAAATAATTTTTATTTTATTAAAGATAATAATAATATCAACATTAATCAAAACCTCAGATTTGCTTTTGGTTGCAGTAGATTAGCAATAAATGATATTTCAGATTTAGGTATGCAACCTATTTCAAGCAGTTCAGAAAAAATACTTGTGTGCATGAATGGAGAGATTTTCAATTTCCTAGAAATTAAAGAAAAATTAAAAAATAAATATAATTTTAAAACTAAGACAGATACAGAGGTGGTTGCAAATGCATATGAAGAGTGGGGAGCTGAGGCTTTTAAGAAATTTAATGGTCAATTTGCAATAGTAATTCTGGATTTAGAGAAAAACAAAGTAATTTTTGTTAGGGATAGATTAGGGATTATGCCTCTTTATTATTTTATTGATGATAAAAAGTTTCTTTTTTCATCTGAGGTTTCTGCAATTACAAAAAGCTTGAAGGAAAAAATGGATCTCAATTTAGATCAGGTTGCAAGAATTATTGCACTACCATATAAATTACATAACACAAAAAATTCAACACTATTTAAGAGAATAAAGCAAATTCCACCAAGTAAATATTTTGAGTTAGATTTGATTAATGGAAAGTTAGAAAAGAAAAGTTATTGGAATATAAATCAATTTAAAATTGTTGATTTTTCTTTAAAAGAACTTAAAAAAAAAGTTTTTGAGACATTTATTGATTCTGTAAAAATAAGACTTAGAACAGATAGAAGCTTTGCTTTTTTAGTATCAGGTGGAATTGATTCAACTGCAATTTTGGGTTGCGTAAAAAAGTTTTTTAAATTAGATCCTACAACTTTTAGTTTAGATTTACCCGATGAAAGATTTAATGAAAATGATTCTATATGTGAAGTAATAAAAGAATTAAAACTTGATCATAGTTTTATAAAACTTTCTCCTGAAATATTTATTGAAATGCTAAGATTATATGAAGAGAAAATGGACCTTCCCCTGGCAACACCAAATGCTATACTTCATATGATTTTATCAAACAGCATAAGTTCAAAAAATATAAATGTAGTTCTGAATGGTGTTGGTGGTGATGAGGTTTTTTTTGGTTATCATGATCATTTTTTGTATAATCTGTATAATCTAAAAAAAAACAAGTCAAAATATTTTGAATCTGAATTTTCTTCTTGGATCAAAAATTTTAAGAAAGGTGAAAAAACATTTTACAATTTTTGTAAATATGTTGAGTCAGATGATAAAAAAATAAGTACTGACTTTTTGTCAAGAAGTGGGAATTTTGATTACAGGGGTCTCCTAAAAGGTATTGAATTTAACGAAGAAAAATTAGAAAGAAAATTAGATTATACTGTTAACGAAAAAAAAATAAATGACATAACTAAATTTACAATACCATATTCAACTAGAATGGATGATTATTGTTATTTTTTTAATTCCGTTGAGGCTAGACAGCCTTTTTTAGACCATAGATTGGTAGAATTATCATTGCAGTCGAGTGAAAAATTTATGATAAGGAATAGTTTTTCTAAAGTTTTACTAAGACAGTCATTAAAGGAATTTATTCCAAAAAAAAGAAGAATTGATAAAAAAAAAATAGGTTTAAATCTTCCTTTTGATAAATGGATAAATTCAAACTTAAAATTATGGGTTCATGAAAACCTTGGAAATAAAGAAAGCCCAATTTTTAAATATATATATTTTAAAAATGTAAAAAAAATTATATACCAACATAATGTTAATAATTTTAATCATGGATTAAAAATTTGGGACTTATGTATGCTAAATACTTGGTTAAAAAGAAACAATGAATTTGCAAGGTAATAAATCAACTGATCATCGCTGGAATACAAAAGAGTATGAGAAAAGAACAAGGCAGTTATACAGAACTGAACTTCATAAGCTTTATCCTTCAGAGTCATGGGCATTATTTAGGATTTTACCATTAGCAAAGAGTGTGTTGGACTTAGGTTGTGGCAATGGAGCTATGGCAAGTATAACCAAAAAAATTTCTCCAAAAACAAAATATTTTGGTGTGGATCATCAGAAAACTTTAATAAAAAAGGCAAGAGAATTATTTCCTTATGCAAAGTTTGAATATGATAATTTATTAGAATTTTTAAAAAAAAAAGCACAAAAATTTGAATGTGTAATGAGTTGGTCTGTTGTAAAGTCTTTTGAAAATTGGAGAGAGTTAATAAACTTGATGATAGAGTCATCAAAAAAATTTGTAGTTTTTGATATTCGTGTAGCAAATGTAGATAGTGAAATTTTTGACGAAAAAATTTGTTGGGCCGACTACGGTGGTATTAAAGGTCCAATTATTTTGCTAAATTATAACTCTTTAAAGAAATTTTTAATTAGTAAAAAAAAACATTATTCAAGAGTGGAGGTTGTCGCTTATGAAAGTAAATGGGGAGATTTTGTTCATTTTAAAAAAAAACTTAATCCAGAGACATTCCTTTTAACTTGTGTAATACATAAAACAACAAAAACAAAAGAAAAATTTGAATTTTTTGAAAGACTTCCCGGGAATATTGATAAATGAAGAAAGATAAACTTTTTGAAAAAAACAAAAAAATTAAAGATTTTGAATTTGATAGAAAAGTAGCTTCAGTCTTTGATGATATGGTATCAAGGAGCGTTCCAATGTATAGAGAGTCTATGGATGCGTCAATATCTTTAGCAGATACCTTTGTATCAAAAAATTCTAGAGTTTATGATATTGGTTGTTCAACAGGAACTTTACTAATGAATTGCTGTCAGCAGTTTGAAGAAAAAAATGTGAAATTTATTGGAATAGACTCTTCTGAACATATGTTGAAACAGGCAAAAAAAAAAATATCAAAAAATAGACTTACCAAAAAAGTAACCTTAATCAAGCAAAATATAGAAGATAATCTGAGTATTGAAGATGCTACAATTGTTTTCATGAATTATACTTTACAATTTTTAAGACCTCTCAATAGACAACAGGTTTTAGAAAGGATATTTAAAGGAATGAAAAGAAATTCAGCTTTTATAATGATAGAAAAGATTTTGGGAAATAATTCTTTATTCAATAGAGTTTATATTGATTTGTATTTTAAATATAAAACTAGTGTTGGTTATTCTGATTCAGAAATTAAAAATAAAAGGGAAGCTCTAGAAAATGTTTTAATACCCTATAGACTTGATGAAAATATTCAGCTATTAAAAAACTCAGGGTTTAGTTCAGTTGATGTTTTTTTTAAGTGGTTTAATTGGTGTGGAATAGTCGCAATTAAAGAATGAAAAAAGTTGGTATTATAATTGAAGCCAGGGTTAATTCTCAAAGATTATATGGAAAAGTTTTAAAAAAGATTAAAGGCAAAGCTACTTTAGAACTTATGATTGAAAGACTAAAGTCAGTTAGTTTTTTAAATGATATAATAATTGCAACAAGTCTAAATCCTCTAGATAACGAAATCGTCAAACTGGCAAAAGAAAATTCTGTTAAATATTTTCGAGGTAGTGAGTCTGATGTAATGTCAAGAGTCTTAAAGGCAGCCCAAAAATTTAAAATTGAAATTATAATAAGTATACCTGGTGATTGTCCTTTAATTGATCCATCCTGTGTAGAAGAAGTATTAAAATTTTTTTTGAGAAACAGTTATGATTATGTTTCCAGTGCACTTTCGAATACTTTTCCTTCAGGAATGGAAACTCAAGTTTATAACACATCCGTTTTAATGAAAGCCAGTAAAATGACAAACAGTAAAGAAGATAGAGAACATGTCACTTTATTTATTTACAAAAACCCTAACCTCTTTAAAGTAAAGAGCCTTGTTGCACCAAAAAAATTTTCAAGACCAGAATTAAGGCTTGTCCTTGACGAACCAGAAGATTTTAAATTAATCAGCTTAATTTTTAAAAAACTTTATTCAAATAATGAAGTTTTTTCATTATCTAAAATAATACAATTTTTAGATGATCACCCTAAATACAAGAAACTTAATCAGCATATTAAATAATATTAGTAATATTTTCGTTTAAAAATAATAAAATTATTTAAAAAGTATTTTAAGTAACTAAATTAATGTAATGAATATTAAAAAATTAGCGTTGCTTGGTGGTAAACCTCTAATTAGAAAATCTCAACTTAAACCTTACAAATCTCTATCAACGGATGAATTAAAGGCGGTTGGTGATGTTGTAAAGTCCAATTGCTTGTCAGGCTTTTATGGTAGTTGGGAAGATGGTTTTTTGGGTGGACCTAAGGTTAAACTTTTTGAGAAAAAATGGTCAGATATTTTTAAGTCTAAATTCTCTATTACAGTCAACTCAAATACGTCAGGTTTATATGCTGCGGTCGGAGCAGTGGGTGTTTCACCTGGTGACGAGGTTATTGTTCCTTGTACAACTATGTCAGCTACAGCAATGGCGCCTTTAATATATGGAGGTATACCTGTATTTGCTGATATTGATCCAGATACTTTTTGTATTGATGTCAATGAAGTAAAAAGTCTAATTAACAAAAAAACAAAAGCTATCATTGCTGTAAATCTTTTTGGACACCCAGCGGAATTAAAAAAACTTAAAAAAATAGCTAAGCAAAATAAAATTTTTTTAATCGAGGATAATGCACAAGCTCCATTAGCTGCTGAAAATAATAAATTTACTGGAACTGTAGGTGACATCGGTGTTTTTAGCTTAAACTATCATAAACATATTCATACAGGTGAAGGGGGCGTTTGTACTACAAACAATACTGAACTTGCTACTAGACTTCAAATGATACGTAATCATGCTGAGGCAGTTGTAGGACCAGCAAAGGTTAAATCTTTAAAGAATATGGTTGGTTTTAATTATAGAATGACAGAATTATCTGCAGCTGTTGGTTTGGTACAATTGAAAAATATAAAAAAACATGTTGGTAAAAGAAAAAGTTTTGCTGAAAAGTTATCTTCCAGCCTCAGTGACATTGATGGTTTAAATGTCCCTATCGTTAGAAAAAATTGTGAACATGTTTATTATAATTGGGCACTTAAATTTGATAAAAAAAAATTGGGAATTTCTAGACATACTTTTGTTAAAGCTCTGAATGCTGAAGGTTATCAATGTAGTGAAGGATATGTTCAGCCTTTATATAATCTGCCAATATTTAAGAAAATGATAGCCTTTGGTGAAAATGGATACCCATTTAAAAATACTAAGGTTACCTACCACGATAACATGTGTAAAAATGCAGAGGAACTTTACAAAGAAGAACTAATAATCACTGAAACCTGCCCATTTGATTTAAACCCAAATATAATAAAAGAATTTGTCAATATTTTTCACAAAGTATTAGACAACCTAGATTCGCTTAGAGATTTTGAAATAAGAAAAAATTAATGATTATAGGTATAGTCAATTACGACTTGAGCAATATTTTTTGTGTTTGTTCAGCCGTCAACTATCTTGGTTTTAAACATAAGATAATAAATAAACCCGAAGATTTAAAAAATGTAGACAAGATAATTCTACCTGGTGTTGGTGCCTTTGGTGACGCTATTAATAATTTAAAAAAAAAACAATTGTTTGAAGCTTTAAGTCACAGTGTGATTAACCAAAATAAGATCTTTTTAGGCATTTGTCTAGGAGCACAACTTATTTGTACATCTAGTACAGAGTTTGGCTTTCATGAAGGTTTTGGTTGGATTAATGCAAAAGTAAAAAAAATAAAAAGTAAAGATAAATCATTTAGGATTCCACATACTGGTTGGGATAATTTTTCAGTAAAAAAAGATTGTTCCTTATTAACTAATATTGAGAAAGATTCACTTTTTTATTTCACCCATAGCTATGGAGTTTTCTGTGAGGATAATGTGAATATAGTTGCAAATTGTAATTATTCAGAAGTTTTTTCAGTTATTATTAACCATGAAAATATTTTCGGTGTTCAATTCCATCCTGAAAAAAGTCAGAAAAAAGGACTCGAGTTAATTAAAAATTTCGCTCATCTATAAAATGTTAAGAAAAAGATTAATAACATTTCTAACTTTCTATGAAGGTGTATTGTTTAGAACAAAAAAATTTAGTCCAGATTATAGATATACAACAAATTTTGTGGATCTTTGGTCAATAGATGAAATTATTTTAGTTGATATAACAAAACATGACAGATTCAATCAAAAATTTTTAGATGTTATAAAGAGGTTTAATAAAAACTGCTTTGTGCCAGTAACTGTGGGTGGAGGAATAAAAACCCTTGATGATGCAAAAAAATATCTAGATTCAGGTGCAGATAAAGTTGTTTTATCATCAAGTTTTCATACAAATGAAAATATTGTCAACCAAATTTCTCAGAGCTATGGTAGTCAATGTGTAATATTATCAATTGATTTCAAAAAAAATAACGGCATTTATGATATTTTTATAGAAAATGGAGAAAAAAAAGTAAAATGTAATATTGACGAAGTTGTCAAAAAAGTTGAAAAAAATAAAGTTGGAGAAATTTTATTAAATTCAATTGACAGAGATGGTTCATTGATGGGTTATGATTTAGATTTATTAAAAATTATTGAGCAGAGAATGAGTATACCTGTAATTATTAGTGGAGGTGCAGGAAATTGGAACCATTTCTTTGAAGCTTTTAATAATGGAGCAGATGCAGTCTGTACGAATAATATTTATCACTTCACTGAAAAGAGTATTCAAAGTGCTAAAATTTTTTTAAAGAATAAAGGTATGGCTATTCGATTATGAAAAAAAAAAGTGAAGTAATATATTGTGATGAATGCTTGATGCCTTCAAGTAGACCAAGGATAGTTTTTAATGATAAAATTTGTAATGGATGTAATAATAAAAGACAAAAAGAGAATATCGATTGGCAAAAAAGAAAAGAGGAATTTGATGAATTAATAAAAACTTATAAAAAATCAAATAAGTATGATTGCATAGTTCCATGGAGTGGTGGTAAGGACTCTAGTATGATAGCATGTAAGTTAAAATTTGAGTTTGGTCTTAACCCTTTATTAGTTACATTTTCTCCTGTTATACCAACAGAAATTGGTTCATATAACAGGCAACAATTAATAAATCTAGGCTTTGACCAAATTTTTGTAGCTCCAAACAACAAAGTTGCAAAAATTCTTTGCAGGAGATTTCTTGAGGAGAGAGGAGATCCAAAAATAGCGTGGAGTGCTGGAGTTACAGCTACTCCAATTTCAATAGCAACTAATATGAATATTCCACTTATTTTTTATGCTGAGCATGGTGAAAGTGAATATGGGGGGCATGTCCTTAGTGAAGAGCATAAAAAGCAAAGGGATATCAACGAATTTTTAGAACATCTCGTAGGTGATGATCCTGTAAATTGGGTTTCAGGAAATGAGATTAAAGAATCTGACTTATCACCATATGTTTTTCCTGACCAAGATAAAGTAAAAGAAGTTGGGGTAAAAGCAGTTTATTTTTCATATTTCTTTAAATGGGATATTTACGAGAACTATAAGTATGTCAGTGAAAAAATAAATTTTAGAACTGCACTCAATGGAAGAACAGATGGAACTTTTACAAATTATGACAGTTTAGATGATAAAATAGATGATATATATTATTATCTCCAATATGTAAAATTTGGTTTTGGTAGAGCACTTAGAGATTCATCTAGACTAATAAATCTTGGATATATGAATAAAAAAAAAGCTATCGAAAATATAAGAAAGTATGACCACGAATTTCCTAATACTTACATTGACGATGTTTTGACTTATTTGGATTTAGACCGTAGAATTCTAAATGATATAATTGATAAACATCGTAATGAAGAAATTTGGATAAAACAAAACGGCAAATGGAATCTTTCAAACAAACTTTAAATAATGAGTTCCTTGGCTAAATATTCTCGATATAATTGTGATGTCTGTGGAAGTGACTCACCCATAGAAATTGAAGTTTTAAGAAAATATACTGATAATCAACCTATCCATGTATGTAAAAATTGTGGCTTTATATATGTAGTAAACAGAAGAACTTCAAAAGAAATTGCAAACGTATGGTCTAATGAAATATTTTCTGACGAAAAAAAATTTGGATTTAAAGAATATACTACAAAAATTCCTGCTCTAGTAGCAAGACAAGTTTTTGTGGCAGAAACAGTTGAGAATTTTTGTCATTTAAAGGAAAAAAGTTTATGTGATATTGGTGCAGGTGAAGGTGACTTCTTAAAAATTATTAGAGATAAATTTACAAGCCAAGTTTTTGGAATTGAACCCTCAGAAAAATTATGTCAATTAATGTCTGAGGATAATATCCCAAATTTTAATGGACCGATAGAAGAATATGAAAGCAACCCTGAATCAAAAAAGTTTGATGTTATAACTATCATGTGGACATTAGAAGCCACTTCAGATCCAAACCTGATGATAAGAGTAGCTAAAAATCTTTTAAAAGACAATGGATCTTTAGTTATAGCAACTGGGAGTAGAATATTAGTTCCATTTAAAAAACCACTACAATACTATATTACTTCTGATGAGCCAGATACGCATCCCTCTAGATTTAGTTTAAATACTTTGACCAGGTTATTGAACAATCATAACTTAGATTTAAGTTTTACTAATAGATATATTGATCAGGATTGGTTATGTGTTATCGCTCAAAAAAAAAGAAAGAGCTTTTCAAAGAAAAAAGATAACTATAAAAAAATAATTGACTTTTTTGAAAAGTGGGACATTGACAGTCAAAAATATAAGTAACAAAATCTATTTACTTTGTATCTTATTTAATTAAACAACAATTTTTATCTCTAATATTTCAATTAAAAGAAAATAAAATAAATTTATTTTACATTTAAAAAATGAAAAAAATTTTGAAAACATTATTAGTCGGTTTTGGAAATGTTGCTGAAAAAATTAGCAATGATAAAAAAATGAAAAAATTTATAAAATATCAGACACACGCTCAAGTTTTGCAAGATCACCCTTTTTTTATTTGCGATGCAGTTGTAGAAATTGATGCTTCAAGAAGGGAAGTAGCAAAAAAAAAATGGAATATTCCTATAGTTGTTAAAACATTAAATGATTTGCCACAAGATTATTTACCGGACGTTGTTGTTCTAACAACACCTCCTGAAGAAAGAATAAAAATTCTCAAGAATATAAATTGTAAAGGTATTCTTGTAGAAAAACCCTTAGGGACAAGCCTAAACAACAGTAAGGTTTTTTATGAACTATGCAAAAATAAAAAAATTAAAACTCAGGTTAATTTTTTCAGAAGATTTGACGATAAAATGTTTGATCTAAAAAAGAATCTTTCAAAAAAATTAGGATCTATTCAGTGTGGGTTTTGTGTTTACGGAAACGGTTTAAGAAATAATGCTATCCATATGATTGATCTGATAAGATTTTTATTTGGTGAAATAATTTCGGTAATGGCATTTCCTGGAAAAGAAAACAGGGAAAATATAAATTTTATTCTTGAGTTAAAAAACAATGTCTTAATTAATTTTGCTCCTATTGATTTTACTTTTTATAGAGAAGTTTATCTAGATATATGGGGAACAAAATCTAGAATTGAAATTTTTCAAGAGGGTTTATTTATTAAACAATCAAAAATCAGAAGTCATAGAGCATTAGAAAAAACCAAAGAAATTTCTATAGACAATTCAAATATTAAAAACTCTAACTGTGGATTATCTTATTATAATGTTTATACTGACCTATATAACTCAATAAAAAAAAATGTTGAAACAAAAAGTGATATCAGCAACGGTTTCAAAAATGAACTTATAATTCATTCAATTTATAAATCTTTGAAATTAAAAAAAATAATTAAAATCTAAACTAATTTTTTATGAAAAAGTGTAAAAATTGCTTTATTACAAATATTATCCCAGGGTCAAATTTTAATAAAAATGGATTATGTAATGCATGTGCTATTAACAGACCAAAAATTAACTGGGAAAGCCGTCTTAAACATTTAAAAAAGATTTCCATAAATTTTAAAAACAAATCAACAAATTATGATTGCATTGTTCCAGTCAGCGGAGGAAAGGATAGTACAAGACAAGCTTTTTTTGTAAGGGATAATTTAAAAATGAATCCATTGTTAGTAACTTTAGCTTATCCACCGGAACAACAAACAATAATAGGAGCCCAAAATTTTGAGAATTTGATATCTAATGGTTTTGACGGACTTTATGTAAGCTTATCTCCTAAAACATGGAAAAAAATGATGAAATATAGTTTTTATAAATTTGGAAATATTTTTAAATCATGCGAACAAGCTTTGTTTGCAACTGCACCTATTGTTGCCATTAGAGAACAAATCAATCTTATTATTTATGGTGAAAATGCAGGTTTGCAGTGGGGATATGACGCACATGTTTCAAAGGGAGGAGATGCTAATAACCTAAGAAATAGCAATACACTCTCGGGAGGGGGAGTGGAAAAATATATAGACAGTGGATTTATGAAAAAAAAATTATTCTGGTATGACTATCCAACTAAAGAAGATTTTTTAAAAAATAAAATTAGTATGATTTTCTTAGGGTATTTCATAAGAAATTTTAATGATAATTTTAATGCTGCTTTCTCTATAAAAAAGGGATTGAAAACTAGGAAAGGTTTTGATGCAAATCCAAAAAATACAGGAAATATCGAAAACTTTGATGCCCTTGACGATGATTTTGTTTTTGTTAATCAATTTATAAAATATAAGAAGTTTGGAATGGGAAAAGTTTCTGAGCAAGTATCAGTCAAATTAAGAGAGGGAAAGATTTCAAAAAAAAGAGCTAAGTTTTTGGTAGAAAGATATGACGGCAAATGTTCCAAGAAATATATAAATAAATTCTGTGAATATATTGGAATAACTCAGGATGAATTTGTGAAAGTTGTTGAAAGGTTTAAATATTAGTTAAAAAGTTATGAAAAAAAAACTAGGTATTTTATCTATAGGAATTGGAAATATTAATTCTGTTGTTAATTCTTTTAAGCAATTGAATATAAAAATTATTAAAATTAATAACCCCAGACTACTAGAAAAAATTGATTGTCTGGTTATTCCTGGAGTTGGATCTTTTGGTAGTTACATGAAAATCTTAAGGGAAAAAAAATTTATAAATAGTTTGAATTATTTTGCTCTTGAAAAAAAAAAACCAATATTAGGGATTTGTCTTGGTCTGCATTTATTTTTAGAAAGCAGTGAAGAGGAGGCAAGTGTTAAAGGCTTGGGATGGATTAAAGGTACAGCAGAAAAATTAAAGAAAGTTAATCAAAAGACCTTAAATGTAGGTTGGTCAAGAATAAATAAAATTGAATCTTTAAAAATACCTTTCGATAATTATTTTTATTTTGATCATAGTTATACAGTAAAAGTAAATAGAAAATACATTCTTTCACGAGTTGTAGAAAGAAATATACCTGCAGTAGTTCATAAAAATAACTTAATAGCGACACAATTTCATCCAGAAAAGAGTTCATTGTCGGGAAGCTCTTTTTTTAATAATTTTCTTAAATTTTATAAAATCATTGAATAGACTTATAGGAAAAATTTACCATTTTGATGGACTGGTCGTTCAAAGTATTAATTTTAACAAATTTTTACCTATTGGTTGTCCTAAAATTTTAGCTGAATATTTTTGTAAGTGGTCTGTAGACGAAATTTTGATTTGTGATATCAGTGCTTCTATAGAAAATAGACTAATTAATTTAAAACTTGTTAAGGATATTTCAAAGATTGTCAATATTCCTGTTGCAGTT
>MDTD01036535.1_pt1 | contig 17939 bp, 18 predicted proteins | sample 811221 | NCBI WGS metagenome assembly MDTD01 (sample SAMN05326646, study PRJNA326480) | marine metagenome | isolation source: seawater | place: Pacific Ocean: South West | collected 2011 | reverse complement strand
TTGATTATCATTTACATACACGTCGCTGATTTCAAAAAGTTTTATTAAATCTTTTTGTCTTCTTTCGTTATATAGGAGATTATCTAACAACGAGTCTTTTAAAGACGTCCTCAGCTTGTTCCTATTTGAGTCTAATGGATTATCAATTGATATAGATTTTTTTTCTTCATTTTTTGTAAATGGGAAATTAATAACTTCAGAAAAACCATTATTAATTAGATAGTTTTTTATCCTTATATCATTATTTAAACTTTTATTTGTCAATTTTGTTATTTCTAAAGGTTTACTATTTATATTGTCATATCCAATAATTCTTGCAATTTCCTCAGCTAAATCATTTTGTGAACAAACATCATGCCTGTGTGAAGGAACAATTATTTCTTTTTCAATACCAAAATCTAGTTTACTTAGATATGTTAGATATTCTTTTTCTTCAATATCTGTGCCTAAAATTTTATTAATTTTTTTAACATCAATAGGTATTCTGTGTTTTTGAAAATTACTATTTTCGAATGATTGAATTTTAATATTTTTAATTGATGCATGATCTCTTACTATTTCAATAAATCTTCTTAGTACTTTTTCTTGTGCTTGAATATCAACACCTCTTTCAAATTTATGTGCCGCATCAGAACTAAGATTATACTTTACGCTCTTTCCAATAATTGCTTCTGGTTTAAAAAAAGCACACTCAACAAGAGCTTTTTTTGTATTTTTTGAGCAAGCTGTTGACATCCCTCCCATTACTCCTGCAAGACTAATAATTTTATTGTCGACAGAAAATATACAATTATTGCCTAGAAGATTTATATCAGTTCCTAAAAGAGATTTAAAAGATTCATCACAAATTCTTTCTTCAAAAATTAATTGATTACTTATAGAATCTGCTTCAAAGCAATGAGTAGGCTGACCCAGTTCATAAGAAATGTAATTTGAAACATCAGTAAAAAAATTAGTTTTGTTATTGCCAAGTAAGGAAAAATAATTCTCTAGGTATGATTTATATGTAGCTATTTGAGAATCTATTTCTATTTCCAAAAAACTTATTTTTGGACAAATTTCAGGTGATAAATTTTTAAAATTAAAATCAAATATATCTATATTTTCTTCAAAGATTTTAGGACCTTCGGTTTTACCAAAAAAAATATTAAGGTCTCTTGCAAGCCCATTTAATGATAAACAATCTCCTCTATTAGGAGTTAAATCCATATCAAATATTTCACCATCAATCTCATGCTCGTGACCTAGCTGGAAAAGTTTTTCTGATAAATCCTTTATCGATGGATTATCACATAAGAATTTTAAAAGATCTTGATATATAAATTTCATTTAAATTGAATTAAGAAATCTAGATTGGATTTATAAAAATCTCTAATATCATTTACTCCGTATTTAAGCATAGCTATTCTTTCAACGCCTAAGCCAAAAGCAAGTCCACTATACTTTTCTGAATCAATACTGCAGTTCTCTAAAACTATAGGATTAACAATACCGCAACCAAGAATTTCAAGCCATTTTCCATTTTCGGATAAAATATCTACTTCAGCAGAGGGTTCTGTAAATGGGAAATACGATGGACGGAATCTTATCTCAACATCTTTTCCAAATAAGTTATGAAGAATTTGATGAATAAGGTCTTTTAGATTTGAAAAAGTTATATCTTTGTCAACATATATACCCTCAACCTGATGGAACATTGGTAGGTGAGTGGCGTCATCATCTTTTCTATAAACTTTTCCAGCAGATGTAAATGCAAAAGGTGGATTTTCCTCAAGCATGCTTCTGATTTGAACAGGTGATGTATGAGTTCGCAAAACATTGCTCTTGTTTTCAATATAAAAGGTATCATGCATTTGTCTTGCGGGATGAGATTTTTTTATATTAAGCATGTCAAAATTAAAATCTTCACTCTCAACTTCAGGTCCATGAACTTCCTGAAATCCTATATCTGAAAGCATTTTTAATAAAAAATCTTTAACTTGATTTATTGGATGCAATGAACCAGTCTTATCTTCAATAAGAGGTGCTTCTATGTTGTCTATGTTAGACATTCAGAATTTATTTAATAGCTGTTTTTACGATTTTTTCAAAGGTTGATGAATCGTTAATAGCAATATCAGAAAGAATTTTTCTATTTATCGTAATATCTTTTTTTAATAGGCTAGCCATTAATTTTGAATAAGATACTCCCAGCACTCTTGCGCCAGCATTTATTCTAGCAATCCATAATTTTCTAAAAGCTCTTTTTCTATTTTTTCTATCTCTAAATGCATACTGAAGAGATTTAATATTTGATTGCTTTGCGGTTTTAAATAGTCTACTTCTAGCACCATAATGTCCTTTTGTGGCACTTAATACTTTCTTATGTTTTGCTTTGGCTGTTACTGATTTTGTTACTCTTGGCATGATTACTAACTTCTAATTAATGCAGATGCCATTTTTAAAACAGTACCTGTTAACTTATTAAGGCCTCTATTATGTCTTTTTCTTTTAGTAGTTTGCTTGGTTAGAATATGATTCCTGTTAGCACTTTTGCTTTTCAAAGACGAACCTGTTTTCTTAAAGCGCTTAGCTGCTCCAGAATGTGTTTTAAGTTTATATCCCATTATAATTTTTTATTTTAAACTAATTTTTCTTTTTTAGAGGAGATAAAACCATCAGCAGCTGTCTACCTTCTAAGGAAGGCTCTTGATCAACTTGGGCTATATCATCTAGTTCGTCTCTTAATTTATTTAGAAGATTAAGGCCCATATCGCTATTAAGAATTTCTCTACCCCTAAAACGGACAGTTATTTTAGTCTTATCTCCATCAAGAATAAAGCTTTTTATTTTTTTTAATTTTATAATGTAATCACCTACATCTGTAGAAGGTCTAAATTTAATTTCTTTTGTAGAATTTTTTCTTGTCTTTGTCTTAGAAGATGTATTTTTCTTCTTGTTAAATGTATGCTTCCCGAAGTCAAGTATTTTGCAAACTATCGGACTTGAATCAAGTGATGAAACTTGGACTAAATCGAGTGATTCAGATTTTGCTTGATTTAAAGCATCATCGATAGATACTATTCCTACTTTTTCTCCAACAGAACTTATAAGCATAACTTTATCTGCTCTAATTTTGTCGTTAATTGGAATGTTTTTTTTAGAAGAAGCTATGACAGTACCTTATATAAAAAATGGATTAAAATTTGGAAATACACTGGTCTTCAATTGGTACAAAATTATAAAAATTGAAATAGCAACATAATAATTCCGACATTTTATACTAATTATTTTTTTTCGCAAAATTTGACTATGGCTGCAGTATCTTATGTTCCCATATATCTTGTTTAAGATTATATACATTTCTTTTATTTAACCTATATTCATTTCCTTCCCAAAATTCGAAGTAATATGGAACAAATGAATAACCACCCCAATAATTAGGACAATCAAATAAATTATCAGAATTGAGTGATTTGTTATATTTTTTCACAACATTTTCGTATGATTCAATTTGCTCAGATTGATGAGATGATATCGAAAGTGCATTTTTTTCAAAGGCCCTGTTTTTAAAATATATTTGATTTTCTTTATGCTCTAACTTATGTATTTTAGCTTTAAGTCTTATTTGCAAATTTATAGTTTGCCAGAATATAACAACACTTATCTGATCATGTTGCAAAAATTGACTTGCTTTTGGTGAATTGTAGTTCGTAAAAAAAGTCCATTTGTCATCTTTTATATATTTTAAATTAACAAATCTTGAATCAACTTCTTTTTTTTTAAAATCAAAAGAGCTTATTGATATAGCTTCAACGTTTGGTTGATTTAGCGATATGCTTTGTTTATAAAATTCTTTAAAAAGCTTATATGGTTTTGATTTTGGTAATGAAATTAATTTGATCATATAGATCTATTAATTCTTCATTATTTGATTCTGTATCCAAGTATAAGTTGGTATGAGACCATCCTTGAGAGATTGAGTTGGTTCCCAGTTTAGCTTCTCAAGAATTAATCTATTATCTGAATTTCTTCCTCTTACACCTAAAGGTCCAGTTATATGGTTAATCTCTAATTTTTTATCAGCAATTTCCATAATAATATCAGCTAATTGGTTTATTGTTACCATTTCTTCAGAGCCAATATTCACAGGGCCCTCCCAATCTGAGTGCATTAATCGCAAGGATCCTTCCACGCATTCATCTACATATAGAAATGATCGGGTTTGCAAACCATCTCCCCAAATATCTATACTAGTATTATTTTCTGCGAGAGCAATTTTTCTACAAAGTGCTGCAGGAGCTTTTTCTCTACCTCCATCCCAAGTACCCAGTGGACCAAATATATTATGATATCTAGCAACTCTTACCTTCATACCGTAACACCTGCCATAAGCTAAATATAGCCTTTCACTAAATAATTTTTCCCAACCGTATTCACTATCAGGGTTTGCTGGATACGCTGATTCTTCAGAACATAAGGGGTTATCAGGATCCATTTGATTATGTTCAGGATACATGCAAGCGGAGGAACTATAGAAAATATGTTTAATATTTCTTTTTTTACATGTCTCAAGAACATTTAGATTTATACTAGCTGAATTATGCATAATATCTGCATCATTTTCACCAGTAAATATAAAACCGGCGCCGCCCATGTCGGCTGCTAATTGAAAAACTTCATCAAATTTTCTATCTATAACTTTTTCGCAAAAATCTAAATTTCTCAAATCCCCTTGAAGAAAATCATCCGCTACGGTTTCATCATATTCTGGAAACTTTAGGTCGCATGCTCTTACGAAATAGCCATCGGACTTTAATCTTTTAACAAGATGATTTCCGATGAAACCTCCTCCACCACAAACAAGGGCTGTTTTTATTGTCATTTTCTTACCTTTTCAAAAATTTTTTCGAATTTTAATGATATTTCTTCTATTTTAAAATACTTTTCAGCATAAATCTTTGAATTCTTTGAATATTCTTTTATCAAATTTCCATTGATTAATTTTTTTATACCCTTTGAAATGCCTTCTTCATCAATTGGATTAAATACAAGCCCGCATTTATTTTCACTTATGATTGAGCTAGCTAAATTATCTTTAGGAGCGGATATAAGAATTGGCTTACCTGCACAAAGATAACTTAGAGTTTTTGATGGAGTAGAAAACTTACCTGCTTCTTTCTCAATCATGGCAATACAGAAGTCAGAGCTTGCCAAAACTTCACTATATCTATCAAACGGTTGAATCGGGAGCAAAATTAAATTTTCAGGCTTTTGTTTATTCGTAGCTAAATAGTCATAACCTACACCAAATCCAATTACCAAAATTTCGATCTCAGGATTGTTCTTAGCAGCGTTTATGAGAATTTGCGGATTATGTTTTAAAGCAAGAGTTCCAGTATAAATTCCTCTTACAATATTTGGATCTAAATTAAATTCTCGAGACCACTCGTTGTCTTTTGGAAAAAGTTCTATTTCATCTAAAGGTCCCCAATTTTCGATTATTGAAACTTTATTTTTATCAATTTTCCATTTTTTTGTTTGTTCTAAAAATCCTTTTGTTATTAATATGATGTGATCTGCTTGCTTCATTTGTCTTTTTTCTAGAAAACTGTAATAACTTCCAATCAAGCTTCCTAAAAGAGGAATTTTTCTTTTAAGAATTATGTTTGCTGCAATAGAGTAAAAATCCTGACACCAATAAATAAAAGCAGCTCCATTTTTTTTTGAACTTTTGATAATTATTTCTTGTGCCTCAGTAGGCGTATTTCCAGAAAGAATAACATTAGGTTTAAAATCTTTTATTAATTTAGCAACTTCTTTTCCATATTCAATATCTCCAAATCTTCTTGCAATAAAGTTTTTTTTGGAATATTCACTTTTTATTGAAATTGGAAAAAATTTAAATACTGTTGAAGTCATTTTTCCTTTAGGGCCTTCGTCTTGAGCAAAATAAGCATGAACTACTTCATGACCAAATCTTGCAAGCTCATTGGATAAGGATGTCTGAAAAGGATGTCCTGCATAATCATGAATCAATATTTTTAAATATTTTTTCTTATGTATTTTATTTTTCAATGTACTTAGTGACCTCCCCCTTTCAAAATAAGCAAAATCCCTTTCCAAATAATCCATAAGTCTAACTTTAGTAAATTAAATGATGATTTATGAATATATTGATCGATGTATTCATATTCATAGGAAGAATTACCCATTTCATCTGTACCTTTATTTATATGGCCTAATCCTAAAAGACCTCCTTTGATTAATGAGCGTGAAACGTTTCCCTGTTTTTTATCTCTATTATAATGAAGAACTGATAATGGCCTTGGGCCAACAATACTCATATCACCAATAAATACACTCCAAAATTGAGGAAGTTCATCAAGATACCATTTCTTTACGAATGAGCCCATATGAGTTCTACTCTCAGGCGTCCATTCAGCAGAAAAAGCAATCCAATCATTAGATTTTGCTCCTTCTGGATCAATAAATTTAGTTTTTATCAATCTGATCTTCCATTTTTTAATTTTTTTTCCGGCACTTATGCCCCAATAAAAAAAAAGCATTGGCCCTTTATTTTCAGGAATAATAATTCCTTCAATAACGAAAAGTATCTTTAAAATTATCAATATTGGAAACGAAATTAGCAATAAAAGCAGTGAAAAAATCTTATCAAATGCAAGCTTCCAAAACTTAATGGGAAGTGGTTCTCGTAGGTTAAATATATATTCATATTTAACTTTTATTTCTTTTGTTGGAGGCGTATAAGGAAAGGCTTGATCAGGCTCTTTTTTGTTACTTGAATCGATTTTAATTACCATTCTTCGGGACATTCTTCTTTCCAGTCAAGGAAGGCTTCCTCAAGTGAATATTTATACTCATATTTATTGTCAATTAAATATGAAGGCAATATATTGTTTGACTTATTCAGTTTTTTTATTCTCACTGGACTAAAAGGATGGCTTATCTTTAAAGGCTTGCATATGCCGTCTATGATATAGGAGGCAATTAATATAAATTTTTCATGAATACTTGGGATAAAAGTTTTGTAATTTAGTACCTTTATTATTGTATTTACGTAATCTTCAATTGACGGACCAGGGTTCATTGACATATTGAAAATCACCGTTTTATTTTTGTTTTTATCAAGATCTAAAACCCAGGTCATAGCATTACACAACTCCTTGACATAAACTCCTGCTTTTCTAGTATTTTTGTTACCTGTGTAAAAAAAATAGCGTTTTTTTACTGCTTTGATAAGTCTTGAAACATTTCCGCCCTCACCAGGACCAAAAACAACTCCAGGCCTTACTATAACAAGTTGTCGATTTTGAATATTTTTTGCAAACCATAACTCATGGATCTTTTCAGCAACTAATTTTGATGAACCGTAAGCTGAAACAGGAACTGGTAAGGATTTTTCATCCATTTCAATTTCGCTTGGTCCGTATGGAGCTATTGAACTTGAAAAAATTATTTTTTCACAACCTATTTTTTCTGACCAAGAACATATATTTTCAGCTCCTAAAATATTGCAATAGAAATATTCTTTAGCTTCGTGACCGGGTTCTCTGTGAACTGCAGCAAAATTTGCTACCAAAGATATCTCTTCTTCTGGATGCCATTCAATTTTATTCGTAACGTCTCCTTCAATTATAGTAATTTGTGGATATTGAAGAATTAGATCTTTTCTATGAACTGAAGATTTGACTGAAATACCTTCGTTATCATATAAATAAACCCTTTGATAATTTTGATTATCAACTAAATGTTGAGCGAAATAGGTACCAATAAATCCAGTTCCTCCAAAAATAACAGCACTTAACATGTTATTGAACTATCCATTTTTTTAAAAAGAAAGTCTGATTGAACTGCAAAACCACTTTTATCATATAAAGTATTGTAAACTCCATCTAAAACAAAATCACTGCGACTTAAAAGCTCAATAATGTCAAAAACAAGCTTTTGGTCGGTGTAAAGTTCATAAAATGAGCATTCGCAGTATATTTCATCAAACAAGTTTAATAAACTTTTACATCCGATAAGTGCTTCAAATTCAAAACCTTGAACATCTAATTTAAGTAAAGCTGGACTTTGAATATGACTTTTATTGATAAAGGAATCTAATCTATCTACTTTTATGGTAGCTTCATGAGATTCTTCGGTACCAGGAAATAAATCACTTTGAAGCTTCCCAATTGATAAGATAGATGATGAGTCTTCTTTCTTTGAAATATGTATTGTTCGCTTCTCTTTTGATGGACCAATAGCAACATTAAAGAAATTAATATTCTTATGATTATAAAAAATCTTATTAAAAATTCTCTTTGAAGTTTTTAATGGATCAAATGCATATATTTTTGCTTTTTTAAAAGTATTTCGAGCAACTAACGAAAATTGACCTCTATTAGCTCCAATATCAACTATAGTTTTATAAGACTTATTTTTTAATAGTTTTTCATGCTCAATTGCAGCAGCCACGCCAAAGAAAAGAGCTTTTCTGTATAAACTTACAGGAAGTAAAAAAAATAATTTTTTTATTTTTCTTATTATATTCATCATTTATTTATCAAACTTAAATATAATTTTTCCCATGACTTGTTAGTTGCAGAAATATTATATTTCTCTAGAACCAAATTATAACTAAGTTCTCCTCTAGTTTTTCTCTCTGAATGTGTCCATAAACTGGTCTTAACTAATGCATCTTTGCATGACTCAACTGAATTTGAATCTATTAGAACACCTCCACCTTCTTCCCAGTTATGAAGACCAGTCTCATGCGTGGTTATCGATGGACAACCTAAATTTGCTGCCTCTAGATTAACCATTCCAATTACCTCGCTTCTGGTCGGCAAGACCACAGACCATGCCTTAGCCATTAGGTCATCTTTCTCTTTTCCTGATTTAAATCCCAGATACTCAATAGAGTCGTGTTGATCAATTAGTTTTCTTATAGTCTTCCAAAGATTAACATCTTCTATAGGCCCAATTATTTTAAGTTTATAATCCGGACTTAAATTGCTTGATATGAATGATTGAACCAAAATGTCTATTCCTTTTGTATCTACAATCCTTCCGACAAAAAGAAAATATTTTTCATCTTCTTTCATTGATGGTATGCACAAGTTGTCATGTATTTTCATACTATTTGGTATGGTGGTAATTTCACTTTTTCTAAATCTTGATTTTAAATTGAATGCTTCCATGGATGTAATAGCATGAACATTTTTAAGCTTATTAAAAGTACTTGAAAAAATTTTCCAATATAAGTCCTTTTTTGTTCTTTTTAAAAAACTTTGTGCTTTAGAATGATTAGGCTGCATTGTGCCATGCAGAGAAATTAGGCATGGGGTTTTATTATTTAGTGATGATTTCACAGCAAAATATTGAATTGCTTTCCAAATACCATGAATATGAAAAATTGTGTTTGGTTCTTGAGATTTCATAGATAAAAAATCTTTCAATTCTTTTGAATAACCCCAACCAAAAAAATCAGATTTTTTAAATACTCTAATTTTTGTACTTTTTGAAGAGGAAGATAATTGAGAAGCAGTATTGCATACAACCTCATGCTGTATTCTGTCATTACTAAGTTCATTAGTGAGTATTTCTATAACAGTTGCTATTCCACCACCATTATGTTTATCGAAATCTTGACAAATATGTATAACATTTATTTTACTTTGCGTGTTCATTTCAAACATATTATGCATATTAATATCTAAATTACTAATATAGATAATGCTATGAAAGTCCTTTTGCAAAAACTTAAGAAAGTAATAATTTAGCTTATCTGGTTCATGAAAATTTAACTTTATTCTTTATCTAATATGAATTTTTCTTAGTCGCTACCTTCAATTAACAAAAGAATGCCGTCATAAAATTTTTTTACCATTAAATCCATAGATAAATCCTTTTGAGTTTTATTTCTACAGTAATTTTTCATTATTTGCATTTCATTGTCTGAAATTTTACATACTAATTCTTTAACATCATTTAGGCTTTCAAAAATAAATCCATTTTTACCATGTTCAATATAGTTATATTCTACGCATTGTTTTATATTCTGAGATTTCTTCATAGTTATGAATGGAACTTCATGAGCAAAGGATTCAAGTACAGAAAGTCCTGACCATGCAGGTTGAAAACAAAAGTCAGCTATTTTAAATAGTTCAGATTTTTTATCTTCATCATAAATTTTTCCAAAATCAAAAACTTTGTCATAATTACTAAAGTCTGGTTTGTGGACTCCGTCTCCAATAATTATAAAAGATACATCCTTGTTGGACATACTTTCTATGAATTCAATTAAAATATCTGCTCTTCTATCTTCAATAAATCTTGCGCAAAAAATCACTACTCTTGATGAATTAATATTATAGGTTTTTTTTAATTCTTCTTTTGATTTGTGTAATTTTCTATAATTTTTATTAATCTTTTCTACATCAAGAGTATTATTGATATAAAAAGTTTCTGGTTTATGTAAATATTCTGAGAATAATTCAAGCTCATTGTTAGTATAAAAACAAATTCCATCAGCTAAATTAAATAGACTTATTTTGATTTGATCTCTAAAGGATTTTGGATTGAATCCATTATGAATACTTACTCCATGAGTCCAAAGAATGATTTTTTTTCTCAAGAATAAATTTAAAATTAGCAATGCATACAAACTAAGACATCTAGGATCAAAACCTATTACTATAATTTTATTTTTTAATAGTTTTTTATTAAAAATATTAAATAATGTAAAGCCTCCAAATGAAATAGTATTTAATTTATTTGTTTTTATTTTAGTGCTGATGTTAAATGCTTCTTTTTCATCTTGGTGATAATACTCTAAAAGATCAAAATCAATATATTTGTTAAGTTTTACGTAAAAACTTTCTCTATAATGGTTAAAACTGGGCTGCACTATTGAAATCTTCATTATTTTCATTTTGAGATATTTCTAGATACAAAAAAAATACTAAGTGTTCCAATAACCATAGTTTGTATAAATAATACTGTGGTAAATCCCATAGTTCCAAATCTTAAGAACTGAAATAGCATCCAAAAAAATATTCCATAAATTATTACATCGCTAATATAGCCATTGAAAGGCTTGATCCAATAATAAATATATTTCAAAATCCATCCTAAAATAAAAAAACCAAATGTTAGACCTAAAATATTAAAAAACTGGAAGCTTGATCCCCACACTGTGACTGCATAGCCTACTGGCTCAGAACTATTTTCTATAAATTGATAATATTTCTGACCTAAATCTTCGAACACTGGTTTTCCCTCCCAGATTGATCTTGGGATTATCATTACTAAAGTTGCAAACGTAAAATACATAAATCCATTTAAGGCACCGCCAATAAATTGATTTAATTCTTCTGATTTTTGTATAGACAATAAAAACATATCAAAAGTCATCCACTCACCGCTATTTAAATAGAATTGTAATATCTCCCAAAGATTCCCCAAGTCTACTGAAAGCTCTGCATCGCGAATAATTGCTGGTAAAAAGATTCTTATAAGTAGAAACGAAACGATTACGAACACACCTATCAACATCCACCTAATAGCTTTTGAAACATTTAACCAATTTATTCGATAGTGATAATAAATAATTGGTATAAGCATAACTGGTAAAATTGTTGATCTCTTTCCAGATACAATAAAGATAAGTACAAACATCAACAGTACAGTAATGATATAAAGAAACCTTCTTTCTTTCTCATAAAAAGATATTATGCTTAAAAAAATTGCTGACCATATCAGGCAATTACTTAAAATAACCTCATATTGGCTTATTGGAACACCCGCATCTATACGAAAACCAGGTGAAAGAAAAAGAAAAAAATTTTCTCCTGTTGCTGAATATTTTGACAAAATATTTAACGAGGCAAAAGTACCAACTGCAAATAAAAGAATTGTTATTAACTTAAAGTCCTTATATCTAAATTTTTTCTGATTATAAAAAATATTTTTTATAGACAACCCATAATTTATATTAATTGGAGCTCTCAGTCCAAGTCCAAAAAATGCACATCCAAGAGTTGCAAGAATAAATGCTTGATTAACTAGTGATGCATAATTAACTCCCAAGTCGACCCATAAAGAAGAATAATTATTCAATAGCCAAACAATTAAACCAGAGAAAACTATATAGAATAAATAAAATATGAAAAATAATGATCCGGGATGAAAAGGATCAAATTTTGAAGAAGTTATTTGTGCCGGAGGCAGACACCAAATAAAGGTGAATATGGTGCATGTCAAAACTATTATGGCTGTTAGGGAAAGATTTACTGCTTGGTTTGAATATATTGAGACAAAATATAGAAAAATAATAAATATAGCTAAAAAGCCAGATATTAAGTTAAAAAATGCAAAATTCTTAAACACAAAATTATCTAAAGATTCTAAAAAAAATAAACCTAGGTAAACACCATAGTCTCAAGAAAAGAGGCCCTCTAATGCAAAAAAAAGTAAAAGTTAATAAGATGCTATTGTTGTGAAATCTTGAGGTCAGCCTCTTAAAAAAAGATTGAGCAATCTGGGTGTCATCAGGAGATTTTGATTTTGTATAGACTATAGCATTTTCGCAAATCTTTAAATTTATACCTTTTTCTTTAGCTCTAGATGTATATTCTAAATCGCCCATGGCTTGTCTAAAAAATTTTGTATTTATTAATCCAATTTGTTTAAAAGTTTGGAAAGAAAAAAACAGGCCTCGGCCTGGCAAGGCATCAATAGTCTCACTACCATTACAAATCAAGTTGTCATTTATTCTTGTCTTTAAAAAATTAATCTTATATCCAAGGATTGTTCTTTCTTTTGTATCAATATCTGCTTGATAAGCACCGAGAATGATTTTTCTTTCTAGATCTCCATGATCATTCAAAAAATATTGAACAAAATTCTCATCAAAATATGTGTCATCATTTAACAACAAAATGAAATCTTGATTTTTTGCTCTATCAAGAACATATTTAAGTCCTTCATTAATTGATTTACCCCACCAAAGATTTCCATCACCATTAATAAAGTGAAAATTATTATCCTCAATATCTTGCAGATATTCGAGTGTTCCATCTGTTGAACCATCGTTAACGATTACAATTTTAATATTTCTGAAAGTTTGTTTATTTAATTGCTTAATGCAATTCCTCAACTCATTTAGTCTGTTAAAACTTGGAATTATGCAATATACGTTATTGTCACACATTTTATAGATTAGATCTTTTCACATACCAGTCATCAAATTTTGAAGCACCAGTATATTTTCTTTCGTAACCATTGGATGTTAATAAAGAAAATATATCGCTTCTTGACTGAGTAAAATTATGCTCACAAGTGATGATACTAATATCATATTTATCAAAATTAAAATCTTTTAAGATTTCGAATTCGCTACCCTCAGTATCAATAGACAAATAATCAATTTTAGATGGTGCTCCATGTTTATCTAGTAAATCTTCAAGGGAAATAGTCTTAACTTTTCTTTTAACAAAACTTTTTGTTGATCTTTTATGATCATCATTGTCAGAAAATTGTTCAATTGTTGAAAATTCTTTGTCATCTAACTCCATAAAATTAATAGTTTCTCCGCTTTTAGACCAAACACAATTTGTTTCTATTTTTGCTGATCTATTATTTTTTAAGTCTTTGTGCCATTGTTTATTTGGCTCTGCCAATATGCCGTCCCAATTAAATTTCTTCTCCAAGATGAATGTATTACTTATATCAATTCCGTTTGTTGCTCCAAATTCAACGAAAAAACCGCCCTCCATAAAATTTTTTTCTAAAAGGACAAAAATATCTTGTTTAAGTTGTGATTTAGACTCAACAGCGCTGAGACCCTTAGCCTCCAAAATAGAATCAAAAAGAAGATTTAAATCTTGTTCTGAAGAGCGAAGTATTTCTTCTGTCCTAGCAGACATTATTCCAATCCCGAGTCGTCTCAAAATATCTTTAAACATCTTTTATCTTCTTAAATTTGATCATTAAACAATCATTCTCTTTAGCTATTGTGTTAAAAAGTAGGGCGATAATCGTTATAAATAACCTTGAAAACTTCGAGTCAAGAAAAGTATTTGTTTCCTCTAAATTATTGTTTTTTTTGTAAATAAGGGCTTTTAAAGAAAATCTTAACCAACTTTCTGGAGTTTTTGACCAATGAATCTGATATTCAAAACCAAACTCTCTGGACAGGTCTATTAGTTTATTTGAATCATAGTGAGCTGTATGAAATGGCGGGAACCATACAACCCAGTCCTTCTTAAAAAAATTTCTCCAAATACTTTTTGCATTAGGTAATGCTAAATATAATTCTCCATTAGTTTTTAAAACTCTATTTAATTCAGATAAAAAGATTCTGGGGCTTGAAAGGTGTTCAAAAACTTGCATCAAATAGACAATATCGAATTTCTCGTTTTCATATGGAATTTGTTCAAAACTATCTATTTTTTTTACTTTTAGTCCAGCATTTATACCTGCCCTAACAGCATTATCATTTGCTTCTGCTCCAAAAATATTGCAGCCATAGTCATGAAAATACTTTAAATAAGTTCCTCCACCAAAACCAAAGTCAAGCATAACTTTTTCGGGATCTTTTCTTATAAAATCTCTTGGATCAACCTCACCTATGAAATAATGATAAGCCTTTCTTAGAACGTTATTTTTGGAACCGAAACTGCTTTTTATGGTTAAGTCATTATTTACGTAATAAATTTCATAAAATTTTGAAAGCTCTTTTAATGAAAGTTGAGGATAAAGGGATTCGGTTCCACAATTATCACATTTAAATATATCCCAAGATCCATCTAATGATTTCCTTCTATCGTAATGATTATTATTTCCATAATCTTTTAAATTACCTTTTTCACAAACAAAACAGTTCATTATCTAATTGAGTGTATATTTTTAAATGTAACTACACATTTTATATTCTAATCATTAAATAAACTACTAATTAAATTTTATACATTCTTTAAAATTAATGACATTAAATTTAGTTTTCGAAAGATCGTATAACAAAAAATTGAAATTGCTCCAACAAGAAACGATATTACTATTAAAGAAGTAATAAGATCTAAATGAATTACAGAGTATATAGAAATTATTGACAATATAGGCGTAATAATTATTACAGATTTATAAATATCTAATAATCTAGAAAACCCTGGATCAAAAATATTATTTTTATACCAACCACCCAAATAAAGAGCAGAAAATATCAAAGACAAAGCAACACCAAAGGTAACACCTAAATCCATGAAAAAATAACCAAGCACATTTCCAAAGATTATTGAGGTAGCTGCCATGATAATATATGTATAAAGATTCTGCCTTACGTGACCTGTCCCAAGATTTATAAGAAAAATGGGAGCATTAAATGAACTAAAAAACCATCCAACCAAAAGAATGAAAGCAAAATAAATAAAAGTAAAGTTCAAAGAGCCATGCCAAAAAATACTTATTAAAGGTAAGAAAATAGCAATCAGAGAAAAAATATAAAACAATGAAAAAGAGGTTATGTTCATCGTATTTTGAACAAAGGTAAAATGAATATTTGGATCATTTTCAGTAGCATTGTTTTTTGCAGTAACTGGAACTACTATTCTGGCAGACTCAACAATTATATTTCTTGTTTGTAGAATTAACTTGTTAGCCATTTCATAAAATCCCAATGATGTTAATCCTCCCCAGTAGCTCATCATGATTTTTATTATAGGCTCCCAAAACATTCCGACTAAAGATATTGCCTGAAAATTTATTGCATAACTAAACATATCTTTGATAACTTGGAAATCCCATTGGAAAGGGATTATCGGTAAATTCTTAATTTCTCTTTTTAAAGTCAGCCACATAAATACCATCAAGATAAAGTATTGAATGCACTGAGAGTATGCAACACCAATAAGTCCGTAAATTGGAACCATCTTATATACAAGAAATAAAAAAAGTATATGGGACACTCCAAGAAAAAAATTTTTCAACCCCATTAACATTATTCCATCCATAGAGCCGCTAAGCACACCAATGAGGATCATTAGAAATATTGACAAAAATGAGATGGGTAAAATCTGTTTTATTAAAACTATTTCTTCTTCTTTAGTTGCAAAAATCAAAATATTTTGAATTGGGACATATGATATAAAAATTAAGATCAGGACAGTAATCATCAAAGATATAAATACTGTTTGAATTATTTTAGATGCCTTGCAAAAGTTATTATGAGCTACAGCCTCAGAAATAAATTTTACAACTCCGCCTGTTAGCCCAAGCTCTCCTATTCTAGAAACAGCAGTTATACCAATTAGCAATGACCATAATCCTATCTTCTCAGGTCCCAATGTTTCAAATAAATATTTATATAAAAGAAAAAAGACCAACCCGCTTGCAGCAACTTGAAAAATAGTTAAAAGAACATTTGATTGGATATTTTTAAGGTTCAAGGGATATTTATATTATTAATTGCTGCTAGGTAGGTTTATTTTGTCTTGGCAGTATGTACTCTTTAAACAAAACAAATAAGCAAATCATCATTCCTCCTAAAAAAGTTATAACTATGCAAATTAGTGCTCTACTTGGTGCAGATTTTTCTTGTGGAACAATTGCTGGATCAATTATTTTAAAGATATATTCTTCTTTAGTATTTGCTATAGATAGTACTTTGATATCCTCTTCTATTAAGTTATAAAGTAAAGTATTTAACTCATCATAATCCACTCTTTCAAGCTCTTGATATAGATATTCTAATGACTTTGTTGACTCATCAATATCATTTTTTCTGATATGATCGTTGAGATCTTCTACTATCCACGAAACCCAATTTTTTGCTATAAAAGGTGAATAATGAGTAATTGACAATTTTACAAAACCCTTATCTTTATCTTTACTCATAACAAATACGTTTTTATGCCAATGTTCATAGGCTTCTTGATGTGAAGGCTTTGGTGAGTATGGATATGAGACCTCCCTTACCCAATCTTTAGACTTAACATCATATATATCCTCATCAATTATGAGTTTATTTGTGCTATGGTCCCAGTCTGTAGAGGCCATGAGGTCAACCAGTATATCTCTTTTGTTAATAAAATTTGTTATAAAATTTCTTGAATTTAAGATCTCAAGAGCAATATCAGTTTTAGATGCTTCTCCATCAGGTAATTCAATTCCTGCCATTGATGCAAATCCGCCATATTGATCAAGCAAACTGTTACCTTGAGAAGAATTTATTGCAGGGGTAAGCAAAATCTCTGATGAATATTTGTTAGGTATGCTTAGAGCTATAAACACAGAAGCAATGCCAAAAATTGTAGTAACAATTAGAATAAGTTTTTTATTTTTCCAAAGTATTTGAAGTAATTCTAAAAAATTTATTTCATCATCTACAAATAAATTTTCATCTTGTATCTCTTTCATATTACTCCAACAAATGGTACCCGAGGCCGGACTTGAACCGGCACGATATTTCTATCGAGGGATTTTAAGTCCCTTGTGTCTACCAATTCCACCACTCGGGCATAAAATTAACTATTTTCATAATCAATATTTTGCATCGATTCTCTCTCAGTAACGTCATTGTAACTCATTCTAATTTTATTATTAATTTCCATAACACTTTTTAAAAGAGAAAAATCTACATTAAGTGATTCAGAATATTTATATAGAGCATATGTATCTTTGGGGAAACAAGCTCCACCAAAACCTTTTCTGCCATCATGACCAGGTACCATCATATGACTAGAGCCGATTCTGGGGTCTTTTGCAATGACATCAATTAAATCATGCCAGTCTGACTTTGAACCTGACAATGAGAAAATTTCAAATAATTGATTAAAAAATATTACTTTAGAAGCTAAAAATGAATTTATAGAGTACTTAATTAAGGAAGCAGAAATTGTATCAACAAAGACATGCTCCTCAGTCTCGCATTTAGTATATTTTTTATAAAAACC
>MDTD01081964.1_pt1 | contig 17941 bp, 15 predicted proteins | sample 811221 | NCBI WGS metagenome assembly MDTD01 (sample SAMN05326646, study PRJNA326480) | marine metagenome | isolation source: seawater | place: Pacific Ocean: South West | collected 2011 | reverse complement strand
CTGAGCCCCATCTGGTGGCTCGCTATCGGCTTCGCCTTCATGATTTTCTACTTTAGAAAGATAGATCATATTGCTGTGATGGTGATCGCCCTGGCGATGACCTGGTTCCTCAGCCCCCATGATGTTCGCTGGTCCCCCTACTATAGAATCAGCCTGGCCAAAGCCGAGATTCCTGCCGACGGAGACCATCCGGCCTTCGACTACGGATATCATATCAACGTAAACTATGACACCATAGAAGGTGCTTACAACAACAGCCCGGAAAAGATAGCCTCCCTCTCGGAGAAACAGAAAAAGGGCACGGCCGATTACTATGACACTCCTTATCTAGCCCTGGGAGACAAACCAAGGTCTATCCTCATCCTGGCCGCAGGAACAGGCAACGACGTAGCCGCCGCCCTGCGTCACGGCGCCACCGATATTGATGCCATAGAGATAGATCCGACAATTGCCCAACTTGGGCGAGAATATCATCCCGAAAATCCCTATAACGATCCCCGGGTCCACGTCATAGTTGATGACGCAAGAGCTTTTATTAGAAGAACAAACAAGAAGTACGACCTGGTTGTATTCGCTTACTTAGACAGTCATAGCGCGTTCTCCGCCATGTCTTCATTACGCCTGGATAACTACGTCTATACAGAAGACTGTTTCAAGGACGCCGCCAGGCTCGTCAAAAAAGACGGTGCCATGTCGGTCACGTTCTACTACCTGACCTGGTGGCAACTTGCCAGGGTCTATCGATCCCTGGAAGAAGGCTACGGAGCCACTCCCCTTGGTGTTTATTCAAAGATGAACAACGGTCCAACTCTACTTGTCGGACCAGGAGTGGACGAAGAACAAGTCAAAACCTCCGGATTGCCGATCTTCAAACTGACTGAATTCGCAAAAGAGAACGGTATCACCATGGAGGACTGGAAGAGCGTCAATCCGACCACCGACGACTGGCCCTATCTTTTCCTACGCGGCAGGGGGGTAAGTTGGACCTACGCGATTGGCCTGATTTTCACGCTCTATGTCGGATGGTGGCTGGTGGGACGGTGCTTCGGTAAATTCGCCAGTGACCCTATGGGTAGAACCATGTTCTTCCTGGGTGCCGCGTTCATGCTTGTGGAGACTAAAAGTGTGACCCAGATGGGTCTTCTGGCCGGAACCACCTGGATAGTCAATTCGGCTGTGATCGGTGGTGTTCTTTTGATGATTCTGGTGGCCAATATAGCCCAGATCAAGTTCCAGTTTAAGAACATCAAACTGCTTTATGGTCTTCTCTTCGCCACCCTTGCCTTCAACCTTGTATTCCCGATCTCTATATTGAACAGTCTGCCTTCTATCGCTCGAATGGTACTGGGTACGGCAGTGCTTGTCGCGCCCCTACTCTTCGCCGCCATTATTTTCGCAATAACTTTCAGCCAGGTGAAAGATCCGCACCGTGCCCTGGGGATGAACCTCCTGGGGACTTTGATCGGAGGGGCCCTGGAGTACTTTTCCATGATGATTGGAATCAGCGCTTTGAATGCCCTGGCGGCTGTTTTGTACGGACTGGCTCTCTTCTTCTACATTCGCCAGGGGAAAGGCGGAGTATCGCAGGATGCAGCGCCGGCATCGGCTTCGGACTGAAAAATTCTTCGCGAGTTTTGGGCGTCTCCGGTCTTCGCCCCGAACAATCTTGACGTACCCAATAGAATTTCACTACCGGCAAGAAAAACGCGCGTTTTTCTTGCCGGTAATAGAAAGCTCATTTAGTGAGGCTTTCAGCGAATTGCCCGGCTAGTCTTCGGTAGTTTCAGACTTGACGGAATCACCACTTTCATTTTTGTCCGCTTCATTTTCAGAAGATTCAGAAGTTTCTGAAGTCTCCTCAGCATCTGATGTCTCGCTATCCATATCCTCTGATTTGTCAGCACTTTCAGTCTTCTCAGAATCTAGTTCAGCGCCATTACTTTCCGGCTTCTGCCCTTTTTTATGGTCATGGCTATGGCGATGCTTACCGTGCCTGTGACCTCTTCGATGTCTCTTCCTATTCTTTTCGGCATCATCACCATCCTGAGACCCAGCGGTCTCTTCCTTAGCTTCACCATCATCGACGGCTTCTTCCGACTCCTCCGGATTTAAGGAAGCCGGGTCCACATCTTTCACTTCTATTTCAAACTTGGCCAGCTTCTCCTTGATCAAAGGAAGCGCCTTCAAGGCAGCTTTCTCGCCGGAGCGAAATCCATGCTTGGCGTCGGACTTCTTAGCAGAAAGAAGAGAAATTCCTTCGGTGAAAGGATGGATGAGAACATCAGCTAAAGCTTCCTGGGGGGCGTCCGTGGCGTATAGCGCCCAGGTCAACATGCGCTTGGATACGCTACCTGCTTTTCTAAACTTACGGAGTTTCTCTACTTTGAAAGGTTCATCAATATTGACTGCGATAACAAAATCAGCGCCCATCTCTCGACACTGTTTGACCGGCAAATTACAAACCACCCCGCCATCGCAGAAAAGCTGTCCATCAATCTCCACAGGTTTCCGCAAAGACGGCACAGCGCAACTTGCCTGAATTGCGTAGCCAAAGTCTCCCCTGCGGATGATGTATGGTTTTCCATCAAGGATACTGAGAACCACCGCACCGAAAGGTGTTTTCATATTCTCAATCTGTCTTTCTTTTTTAGACATCCCCTTAACCACGTACTTTCTGAATTTGTTGCCGCGATAGAGTCCGTCGTAAGGGTGGAAGCCGACCACGCGGGGCATAAACATCACGGGAGCAACCGCAATCCTTGTCCAGAGCGGAACGGTCATGAAGTGATGCATCCCTTCGACAAAATACTTTTCCATCTCTTTGGGATTGCCACCGGAAGCGTACAGACCACCGATGACTGAGCCGATACTCGTCCCGCAAATATAATCGAACTTTATTCCGGCTTTATCCAGAACCTTCAACACTCCGATGTGGGCTGAGCCTCGTCCGCCACCGCCGCCCAGGGCAAGTCCAAGTTTGAGCCTACCATCCGGCTTCATCGAACGAAACTTTTCTACCTCGGCAAACTCCGCCGCGGAGGTCTCCTGAAAAGAACCTTTGACCTTCGCAAAAGCAGGCAAGGTGGAAGCAATAACAATTGCTAAGGAGAGGAAAACTGCTAGCAAACGAAAAAACATGTTGATCACCTGATTCGGCTATTTCCCAAGAATAAGAATGCCGGACAATAGTAAGCTCGAATAAAGGGATTAGGATAACAGTAACTAGTTAATTAGTTCAGAAGAATTTCTCACATGGTTAATGGAAACTCTCTATATATCGGGGAGAATTTCACGCGAACTGAGTTTCCAGGCGTCTCTTTAAAATTTCCAGAAGTGTTAACCGGCAACCCGACAAACGTTGTCAGAAGTTCATCTAGCCTTTTCTTCGGCAATGCCTTCCTCGACACTGCCCTCTTCGTTTTCTACCGCGGAACTAGCTGAATTATCCGGGACAAAATCTTCTCCTGCTTCAATTGCCCCACTGGCACCGGAAACAGCGGAAACTGCCTCTTCGCTACCGGAAGTAATCTTACTTTGCACCATATACAATGCCAGAATGAATAGAGGAAATATCAGGCAACCGCTCAAATTCATCAACAAAATATTGACCTTACTTCGATATCCAGTGGTGAATGCCAGTATCGAAGGTAATACCAGAAGCCCCAGAGAAATAAGGGCACAGATAGCAGCCAGCGCAAACTGCAATGACAGCTTTACCGGAAACTGCAACCCGCTATAAAGCAGCATATTGAGGAGTTTTGGCTCCGCCACCAGAAGGGCAAAGGAAAGACATGCAAGGCTGGCATCGATCAAGCCCTGACGGAAATGCTTTCTGGCAAGCAAAGAGCCCGCCGCCCCCAGGTAGACCACAAATAAGATGAAGAAAAAGAGACCGGACAATTGGGAGACCATGTTGATCGCTTCGACCGGATGCATAACCGAACCACTCAACCCATTAGCATTACAGGGAAGCGCCAGCAGAACAAAACATAGCGAGGCCTGCCAGTAAGCAGCCAGGCGCAAAGGGAAAGAAAACTCCTGCGACCCCCTGGAGACTGTCATCGGTACTTCATCGAATTTTCTCAATGGTCTAAACACCTTGGCCTACTTAGATGATATTCCCAAAGACCAAGCCAGATCACCGACAAAGCCAAATTGATAATCTCTCAATCTAAGGAGATTCTATAAAACGGAGATTAGAAATTTCAAAGATCAAAAATGCCGACAAAATCCCTGCTAAACAAGACAGGACGGAGCCTGAGCCGATCACCAACCCATTTCACACCAGTACAGAAAGGCCCTACCGAAAAGACCATGGCAGTTTTTTGAACTGGAGTTCATGCGCCCCCCAGAGGTAGTGGTTATATTTATCCAGTTGACAACACGGTAATAGAACTATGCACGGCACCTTTCGAACCACTTTATTAGCTCTCTCAATTCTGACTCTGAACGGATTCGGAACTGGAGATGGCGCAGCCGCCCAGGCAGAAGAAACCAGCAAAAAAGCGAATGGCAAAAAACTGGCATCCATCTCAATCTCAACCCCTAAAAAAGCTGAACAGAAGGCAAAGAAAGCCAATTCCGATCTCAATAAGAACAAACGAAGGATTTCAACTAAATTGCCCGACAACCTTATCCAGAACGATCAGGCTACTTTGAGCGACGATGAAATCACCAGAATAAAGCTAATCAAGCGCTATGAAGGAGTCCCGAATCCTCGCACCGATTGGAATCACGGACTGAGAACCCTCAACTGGCACTACACAGAAAGTAATTCTGCCAACGATTGAAGTTTCAACCGGCACGAATTTAGAATAAAATACAGACACTTTGATTGCTGCTTCGGTTAAGACCGTGAGCAGCAACATTGTTTCTACGTCCAGCATTCCGCGACAGCGCCGAAGCAAATCTAACAGAACAGAACCAGGAAATACCGATGTTTAACCACCAGCCTATTCAGTCAAAATCACTCAGATCACGTTTTGTCGCCACCAGCCTGGTATTACTTGCCTTTGGTCTAACCATCGGCACTGCCGATTCCAGTGCGGCGAAATCCATAAAGAAAGGGGAGAAAAGCGCGATTCCCGCTGCTGAAGCCCCGGTAGAGTGGACTAATGTTGTGGTCAAATCCACCTGCAACCCGTCCCTGGTGCAGGGAAGTGACGGTGTCTGGAACCTCGTTTATGAGTTGGTTTTATCTAACTACGGCGGCAAAGAACAGTCCATAGATTCCGTAGAGATATCCGCCGACAACGGAGAAAAACTTCTCAAACTGTCCGGCAAGTCCCTGAAAAAGAATTTCCTCTGCGTGGCCCCTCCCCATGACAGAACCAGCCTCAAACCGGGAGAATCCGGGGTCGCCTGGGTGAACATAGAGATGAAAGAAGCACCGGAATCTCTGAAATCCCTTAAGCACTCAATATCCACAACGCCTAAGTCCGGTAAAAAATCCGTGAACAGTTATTCTCTGCCGGTCGCTCAGCTCAAAGCCCTGCCCCTGGGAGCACCGCTAACCGGCTCCGGTTGGCTAGCCATGGGAGGATACAACGGAGTTCTCGGTCACCGACGTGCCCTGATGCCCATAGACAATAAACTGGTAAACTCCCAGCGCTATGCCATCGACTGGATCAAATTCGATAAAAACTGGAATACCTGGAAGCCGAAAGGTTCCTGGGAAGAGGAGAAGGATTCGGTCTGCTATGGAGAGCCTCTTTTAGCAGTGACCGACGGTGAAATCGTCGGCACCATCGATGAATTCGAAGATCAGCGCCCCTTTAAAGAAGGCAAAGACATGCGCTACCCGGGCGGCAACTGTATCACTCTCAAAATGGACAATGGCTACTATGCCTTCTATGCCCATGTTAAACCAGGCAGCCTGAAAGTAAAGACTGGAGACAAAGTAAAAAGAGGTCAGGTTATAGGTTTACTCGGCAACTCCGGTCACTCATTCGAGCCCCACCTCCACTTCCACGTCACGGACAAACCTGAGATTCTTGCAGGCAATGGCATTCCCTATGTGATCGACAGTTTCAAACTTCTTGGGAAAGCCAAAAAACTTGACCGGTACGCGACCAATAAATCACGGAAAGAGCCTGCTCCGGTTAAACTACTTAAGAGCCCGGAGAGCAAAGTCAAACAACTACCGAAAGAAGGCGCAATTGTTAGTTTTGGTGCTGGCGCAGATGAATAGCAAGAGCTGAAGAATATTGATTCACCGGAAGAATTCTCCAATTCAACGCCTGCAGTATGTTTAGAACGCCCGGCAGAGAGGAAAAATGACCATAAGCCATGCAAGGATTTGTATTTGATCCCTGTGGGGCGGAGGAGACCTACAGGGCAGAAAGCTGGCTCCTATTTTGGAGTCATATCTGAAAAACCGATAGCTACCCATGTTTAAATGGCCGAGCGAGCAAGAAAATAGGACCAGCCTGGATCAAAAGCCAGGCTTTGACGACATCAAAAAATTCATGGTGCAGGCAGCCCGCAAGAAGAACGCTTGCACTGTCTACGCTTGGAGTGAAGAAAACGACGGGAAGAAGACTTACGAGCTTGCCCTGCAATACGTCCCCAAAGGATTTACTTTCGAATGGAAGCTTAGCCTGAGACTGGAGGACAAAACCAGATTACTCTGGACCCGCCATTCCGACGACGCCGAAGAGATAGAGATGGCTATAGAGACCTCCGTGGAAGCCAGAGATCCTTCCAGCCAGGGCTTCACCATAGACGAATCCCAAACCAACCTATCGAAAAGCCAGCTTTCAGAAGCCCGCAGAATCTACGAACAGACTTTTGACAGCATGTCTATCAAAGACATGCAGCAAATGTCCCTGGTGCCGGAGACCATCACAGGCAACCTGGAGATCCTCCAGATAACCAACCTTCTGCAATCCATCTCCATGGGCAAAATGTCCGGTCGACTTAGAATAAAGCGGTCCGCAGCCTACGCCGACATATTTTTTGAAGATGGAGAAGTTGTCCACGCGGAAGGCTCCAGAGCCCTCGGCATAGAGTGCTTTATCCAGGTTATCGGCTGGAAAGACGGCGAATTTCACTTCGAGCCGAAACTCAAAACGGATGAGAAGACCATCGATAAGCCGATGGAGAGCTTGATTCTTGAAGGCTGTCTTCTCATGGACAACACCGACTTCGTCAAAAACGCCGGAGTACATCTTCAAGCTGTTCTCATCCGAAGCAATCCCGACCTGTCGGAAATGCAGTTTGAGCAAACCACTTCATCCGTGGACCACACAGTGGATTTGGGACTGCTCAAAGCAGTTTATTTGCAGGTTGATAGTCGCAAAACAATCCAGGACATAGTGGAGATTCTCAGGCTATCCAGAAGCCAGTGGGTATTTGCCGTGGCAGCTCTGGTAAAAGCCAAGCTTATCCAGGCGGTTGACAAAGACAAGATCAAAAGAGTGAAGCCCCCGCCCAAGAACGTCGACTACACTCCGGTCAAGGAGATAAACGACTCACTCATAAGAAAAGACACAGGCATTTTCAGCTACCCCGCCTTCCTTTTCCTCCTCGACCACGAGTTCAAGTTTTCCTGGGATCGACCGGTCTCCATAGTGCTCTTCGGATTCCAGCCGAAAAGCAACAATTCTAATAGAATCAGCACCGAAGGAATCAGTGACATCGCCCGCTATATAGTAACTGTCCAGGGATTCAAGGGCATGATCGCCCACTACGAGGAGGATGGCATGGTTCTCTCCCTGGTCGGAGCCAACTCTTCCCAGGCTGCCACCATAGCGGATCGGTTCTTAAAATCCATGGTTAACAGCTCCCTTGAGATGAAGCTCGATGCTGTCCGTCTCGCCATAGGTATCGCCTCATTTCCTGATGACGCGGAAGATGTACCCTCGCTACTAGCTTCGGCAGAGCTGGCCCGTGACCGCGCCTGGCAAAAGTCTGATCGAACGATAATGCTGGCCAGCACTTTAATCTAAAGAAGCACCATATTCAGCGCCACTAATCAAGCCATCTTAAGCCCGGCAGAATCAGGGTTTGAAGTTCTCGTAGAAAGTGGCGATATCTTTGTTTTTCGGATCAAGGGCGGAAGCTTCCACCATGAAGATCGCCTGAGGAGTTATGTAAAAACGGTCATAAACAGTCCGATCATCAGCAGCGACGGTGTACTGCACGGTATACCCATTCTCGTTCTGAACGATGCCATCGTATCTCATTTCCAGGGAATGATCTTTGCCGACATTCTTTTTGACCATTGTCATAATCTGCTTGGCGAACTCCGAAACCTTGTAGTCATCGGTAATTCCCTGGGCTCTATCCTGTTCAGTATTAGTTCGCGGGTATACAACAATCCGGAAGACGGCATCTTCCATCTTCCCTTGATATTGATAGCCCTTACCAAGATTATTATGCTTAAATCCACTGGGCATCGTAAAAGTAGTGCTCATCCCTTGAAGTTCAACCTGTTCCCAGTTGCCACCACCGCCGCCGCCGCCACAGGCAGTCAGGCCAGCCATAGCGAACAGTGCCATCAAGGTAACTGTTATGGACTTCTTAATTGGCATAATTTGAATTCTCCGGCATAGAGTCCAATTGTAGCACCATCCATCATTGTATTTTCCGAAAGGACTACGTAAGAACCCCATTTAGTGCCGGTTCGGAAATAAAATAGCCGGCAAACGATCCTTAAAATTCGGTCGGGGCTGGTCGAATCAATAGCCAAGAGAATAGAATGGGAGGCTGCAAGTACGACAAACATTTTGAGAATGAATTTGCTACCAAATCTCACAAAAGCACGAATACTTCCCATTATCCGGAGCAAAAAACCTCTGGTTAGAGGTAGCAAGATGGCTTTCCTCCTACCTCTAATCCTCTGCTGTTCAGGCTTTTCGATAGTCCCTGCCTCAGCCGGCAATCTAGACGTTCAATCCGGCGCTTCCATTAAAAGCTCTGTCTCCGAAACCAAAGACGGAAAGAGCTTCATCCAGGGAATCGTTTCTAAGATAGGTAGACTGAACGACTACATATTCGACTCCGAAGTCAAAACATATAAAAGTCCCGGTGGAAAACCCAAAGTTGAAAAAGGCAAGTTTTTCTACAAACGGAATCATCTGATTAGAATTTTGGTGACAGCATCGGGCAGAAAGAACGGAACAGTAGTCGTCCGAAGAAAAGACGGTCAGGTCAGGGTAAAAGGAGGACCAGCCTTATTTGGACTGACCATGACCTTGAGTGAGAATTCGAGACTTCTCAATACGGCAAGCGGTCGTAGCGTTCTCAAATCGGATCTCTTTTCTGTTATGGGACAGTTAGCCCGGGAAAATTCGAGCGGATTCCAGTCAGTGGTATCAAGCCGCCCGGTAGCCATCAATAGCCAGAATCTGCTCGTTTTCGATCTTATGGATAAATCAGGCAATCTCTTAATGGACCGAGTACTTGTAAATCCAAGCACAAGTATGCCGGTGGAATGGATTAGATACAAGAACGGGAAACTCTTCGCAGACGTGAAGATCAAAAATCTCAAACTTAATCCAGGACTAGATGACAAGCTTTTCGAGCTGTAGAACATGAAATCAAGTAAGACAGGCAATACGGGTAAAATGATGATGCAGATGACGAAAAAAGGTACTTCCCACAAAGAGAAAGTCGGTTTAGCCATAGCTGTTGTCGCCATCACATTTGGTGCCAGCTCATATCAGCCGGCCTTCGCCGCAGAGGTTAATGAGAAGACGGACAACAAGTATGCCGGATACAACTCGTCCAGCGCTTCATCGCCCCAAAGAAGCGGAAATCAACTACAACTGGAGTCGGAAAAGAACAGACGCGGCAAAGATACCGTCCTGGACTTTACCATTTTGCGGGATTCAGGCTATGCCATCAAGCAGCTCAAGGAACTAGCCATTCATATCTTCGACGAATGCACTCGACTAGAACCGGTTCTCACTGATTGCAGGGAAGCAACCGGCTCCACCGAAATTTCGTCCAGTGATATCGACAGCAACAAAAAATATCTAAAGCCCCGCTCCGCCTGGATATTTTTCTACATAGCTACATTTGAGCCGATCATGCAGCTCTTCCGCGCCGACACCCAGACCAATACACAGGAAACAGGGAAATTGCTCGTCCCCGAAGACATCGCCCCCAGAATGAACAGCGAGTGGGCAAAACTGGATAAATCCATCGCCGAAGTCGATGGAGAGATAGACAAACTGAGCCAATTGCTGGATGACGACCCGGACAATTCGGTGGAGATGGCAACATCCGCCCTTAAGATCTATGAAAAGACCCTGGAGATGGAGAAAGTGCGCCAGGAGCTGTATATCATGCTGCAACAGTCCAAGATAAAAGGCGTTAAAAAGCTGGTCGCTATCTAGCCGCGATCTAAGCTCGATCTTAAAACCCGACCTCAAGCCGATGGCTCTCCAAGATAGGTAGATAGCTCTTTCTTTAGTCTTCTGTATAAGTCGGGCACCCATTTGGGTTGCTTTTTCATATCAATAACTGGTTTGCGCGATGTCAGATCGCAAGGGGAGAGAATCACCCTCGTGCTACTACGACCGGTATCATGCACCAGGGTAAAAATCTCTTCAATCGCTTCGTCTCCCATGGCAAGGCAACCGATGGAGCAATCTTTACCATGGATCATAATATCCCCACCCAGCTTTTTGCGACCATCTTCTCTGCCGTGGCGACGATCCTCCTCATTCGGATAATCGATTCTAAGGGAGAGATGATAGCTAGAATTAGGATTGAATGCCGAGATTCGATAAAATCCTTCAGGCATCTGAAAATCGCCTTCTTCCAATTTGGGACCGATGGTACCACTATTGCCGAGAATCGGGTATTCAACCACTTTTTTCAGTCCATCCTCACTCTCGCCGGCCAGAATGAGCAGCTTCTCTTCATCTTTGAGACCGATGAGTAGAAGCTTCCGGGGAGGATATTCAATCTTGGCTCTCTTAAATCGCTTTTTCCAGGTCTTTCGACAGGACGGTCCCACCGAAGCGATCACGTCCGATACGGAACGTGGCTTCTTCGCTTTCTTTTTAAGCTTCGAAGCGATTCGATTGGAAGTTGCCCTAACCTTGCCATAGAGCTCATCGGCATTTAGAAAAAAGCCGAAAAATACAAGAGCGCTTAGAGAGATACGAAGAAAAAGTGTAAATGCGGATTGCCTGACCATTGTCCTCGAAAGTTCTGAAAGTTCCAAATAGTGCACCTTGAAAAAATTCTACCGGATTGCAATCAGTTTTGCTCGGCAGAAGCACCACTAAGATAATGTTCAACGGCGGAAAAAATGGCCTGTATGAATGACTCAAAGCGGGGCGATTGAAAGCGGGGAAGCCTGAAAGAAGCTTCTGTTTGAGAACGGGAGAGACAGGCCTTCCGTTCTTTATCAAGCCCCGGCATTAACTGACGGGCCAGAGAAACAGGTATCTCCACCTGCAATCCTTCTTCTTCCGCTAGATTGACGAAATTGAGCGTGCTCTTTCCCTTGAGCCTGGGTGGATCCGTATCACAGTTGAAACCACTACGACGCAAATACAGAGCGGCCAGGCGTTTCAAACTCTTATTATTGCCGCCAAGATAGGCGATATCATGCCGGTCCCTCATGCGATGAAAGCTTACGCATACTCGACTCTTGTTCAACAGCACCATAAGGCGAGGGTCTCTGAAACGGGTGGAGGTAACATGCCCTCTTCTGGCCCCTGCCCGAGAAATGCCGCGAAAGTCAAAGAGGTTGTAACCATGCTCCGCAAGGCTACGAGCCAATTGGGAGGTTCCGAATTCTATAAATCCACCGTGGGGAGAGACCACCGTCACGGGGCTACCTCTATCAACAACCTTAATATCAAAATCCTTTCCCTCTTTGAGACTGAGTTTCAAGGATTTCAAATCAGAGAAGAAATCGCCCTTTCTGCCGGAATTTTCCACCTTCTTATCCTTCTTACGCGCAAGGACAATATCATCTTCCAGTGCTCTGGCGAGAGCGGGTCTTTTGGAATTCTCCAGGCCAGGTGGATAGGGCATTTCATGCTCCATTCGAGGATCTTGTTAATTCTACCAGCCCTCAAAAATAACGTTCGAACAGTTCACATGCACATGGTAAACTGAATCTCCATTGAGGCAAGAGAGTTCTAAAAATGCGCTTTATTGATCTGATAGGAACAACCGCCGGTGGTCATTACCAGATAAACACCCTGATAGGCAAAGGTGGCGTTAGCGCCATATTCGAAGGACATGACACCGATACAGGCCAGAAAGTAGCCATTAAAGTGATGGCTGTCTCCCAGTCAGAAAAAATTCACAGACAAAGGTTCGAACGGGAAGCCAATTTAGTAAGCAAATTGAATCATCCCAATATTTGCCAACTCTATGACTTCTGGTTGAACGACGATGAAATCCCCTTTATGGCAATAGAACTCATCGAAGGTAAAACCATAGCCCAACTTACCGAAACCTATGAGCCGTTAGAGCAGAAACGAGCCCTTGATATTACATACGATATCTGCCGGGGACTCGACTACGCCCACAAACAAGGGATTGTTCATCGCGATCTGAAGCCGGAGAATATCATGCTCAAAGACTGCGGCAATCCCGATGAAACAGTAAAAATTCTAGACTTCGGTCTCGCTAAAAACCCCAATGATACCAAAGAAGAGAAGCTCACCCAGACCGGCTGGGTTCCCGGTACGCCAGGCTTCATGAGCCCGGAGCAGATCATGGGCAAAAAAATCGACGGCAGATCAGACCTGTATTCACTGGCTTGCCTGCTCTACTTGATGCTTACGGGAAGAGAAATTTTTGAGCACAAAAGCCCCATAGAGATGATGCGAATGCATGCCAAAGACGTTCCTTATCTCGAAGGGAAGGTGCCCGGCTATCTCCTGCCCTTCTTTAATATTGCCTTGAGCAAAAGTCCGGATGAACGCTTTGCCAGCGCCACAGAGTTTGCCGAAGGTTTGAGCGAAGCGGTTAATCAAAGAAGATAATCATCCGGCTTTATTGAATTTGACCCGGGGGTTGCGCATTCGCAATCGCTGCAAAATCTTTCTGTCAATATCTTTTGCAAGAATGACAGCTTCCGGTCCCGTAACGATATTGAATTCAGTGTCATAGTAGAGAGGCTCGACATAACAGGTCGAGATGTCCACAGTCTTTATCTTACACGCGGCCAGCGTTTTTAAGATCTCTTTGCTAAGCTCTCCCCGTAAACCTAAATAAGTCAAAACTTTTAACTGATCCGCTTCTCTAATTAACTCGGGAGTTGATTTCTCAAGGACTAATCTCCCCAACACGGGAAGCCCTTGTAGCTTGAGAAGATCTCCCGGCTTCAAGTTCCCATCAATAGTGAGACTATCCAGATGCTTAAATCCTGAGATAGCATCCATCCACTTTTCTGAGTCATCACCCACGGTTACAGCTAGATTGCGGAGCTTCGGAAGCCCGCTCAATTTAGCGAGCCCCTCGGGCGAAAGGGAGCTACAGCCCTGAATCTCAAGGCTTTCCAGATCCTTTGCGTTTTTGAGGTAGTCGAATAGCTTTTCTTCTACTCCCGTTCTATCTATGTACAAGCCTCTAAGAGCGCTGACATCTATATACTCAAACACCGTGCTGGAGACCTGGGTGTCACTGAGACTCCAGAGTCCTGTGTCCCTATTTTTTGGATCGGCCAGATAAGCTCTCACAAATTGATCGTCAACATCTTTACTGGCCTTATGACTAGAATCATCCCGCAAAGTTATGTGGGCTTTGGAGGTCAACTCCTCAGGAGAGAGATCTAAGGTCCTGGTGAGCACCCCCGGCTCGGCTGGTACAGACTCCAACGCATCTCTGGTATCAAATAATTGAGAATAAAAAGGATATGCCACCAGAATAACAATCAATAAGGCGACGACAACAGCAAACATCCTTCCAGACCCTGATCTGGCGTCGATGTTCTCGGTCTTCGGGAAGTCTTCCACGTTTAAACTGTCCGAATAGGAGATCAATCGCTTTAAAAGCTCCTCGGAAGATTGAATCCTCTCTTCAGGCTCCTTCGCCAGACAAGAACTTACAATCTCCTGCAAAAGGGGATCCAGCCCATCGGGAAAGGGCGGCAACGGTGCGTTCATATGCAGCATAAGAGTCTCAGCCGCAGTTTCACCTCTATAGAGACAATCTCCTGATAGCGCCTGGAAGAGGACACAGCCCAGGGAATAAATGTCTGAGCGTTCGTCGGCAGGCTGGCCCCTTGCCACCTCCGGGGACATATATAAAGGAGAGCCGATAATAGTCCCTGTTCCGGTAAGGGACTGTTCCTTCCCGGCCATGGCATAGCGCGCAGTACCGAAGTCCACTAATTTGACCACCAGCTCATCTTCATCCTCGGATACCAGAATATTGGATGGCTTTATGTCCCTGTGCACCAATCCTTCCCCGTGGGCGTGCCTCAATCCATTCAGAACCTGGCAGACAATAGCCAGAGTTCGATCAACCTCCAGCCTACCTTCTTGTTTGAGAAGTTCTCCTAGATCCGGCGCGGAACAATATTCCATAACCATATATAGTTCCTGGTCATCGCTAAAACCAAAATCCAAAATTCCGATTATGTTTTTGTGTTTTAAGGACGCAAGGGAGCGAGCCTCTGCCTGGAAGCGCCGGGCAGCATCCTCCGAGTCGCTTTTCAAAAGAAGCTTCAGGGCAACATCTATATCCAGGTAAGTGTCTTTGCATCGCCACACCTGACCCATGCCACCCTGACCGAGTTTGTACAACCTCTTATATCTACCGGCAAAAAGACTTTCGTCCATGGCTCTGGTGTTTCGCTTCCTTCTAGACCAATCGTTCAATTATAGGCTGAAAGAACGCCACACTGGAGGATTTTCAGAAAGCCGGAGAGTTGTCACGATGCAGTCACTCTACGGTTGTAGTTTGTAGGTAAGCGAAAAGCGATTTACCACCATCCTAGCTCTAATCCCAGACATAGCTAACTAATAGCTCGTTTCTTTTGAGGTCCAAAATGACACAATCAGCACTAGACACCACCGCCAACAGTAAACCCGAAGCAGTAGACAGCGTAGCAGAGGTCGGAGCCGAAGCAGCAGGCAAGATAGCATCCGATATAGACAATCATGGCGGAGCCGATCTTCACAAGACCACAACCGAAGACACAGAAAACTTCACCAGAGAAAATTTTGGCGAAGCAGAAATAGACTTCGGTGATGCCCAGAACTCACCCGAACGGGACGGAGACAATGCGGCGCCGGATGCAGTTTCCGAAGAAGAAGCAAGAGACGCAGAAGCCCATATGTCAGACGGCAGAGGCAACACTGAAAGACCAGGGGAGTCGGGAGAAAGCAATAGCAACGAAATCGACGAGATGGCCAAAGAAGGCCATGCCTCCAACTCCATGGAAAAGGACAACCGCAGAGGCGAAGCTGACACAAGCGCGGAAGACAAAGCCGAATCCGGCATGACCGAACAAGAAGGCATGATGGACAGCCACGACTTCACACCGGAGATGCTCGGAGACCAGGCCCAGGGAGCAGAGCCAAAATCAGGAGACATGGAGAATAACAAAGACGCTCTTCCCCGCTTGAAACCTGATGGCGAAAGCGCCGCCGGAGACAGTGACAAATCCTACCCTAATACAGGCAAAGGAGCTTTCGGCGAAGCCAATGATGGCACAGTGGATACCCAGGTCGATGGCTCTTCCTCAGAAGCACCTGAAGCTACCCAAGAGAACATGCCCCCCGGTGATGATACCGACAGCAAACCGACTGAACAGGGAGCCGACAAGGACCCTTACCTCTATCAGAAACCATTTGAACCTAAAGATCTCGACGGCATGAACACCGATGATCTCCTTCAAAAAGGACCTCATACTCCTCTAGAGGGTGACCCCAAAGACTTCATCCAGAAGATGCCCCACGAGATGGCTCCGGAAGGAAATCATTCTGAAGTTCCTCAGCAGGAAGAGGGCAAGGACGGCGGCGATCTAGTCTTTCCTCCCATACACCGCTATGACCCCGAGAAAGAGCCGGTTAACTAAATAACAAGGTAATTTGCAAAACTCAGAAGATGCCAATCTGATGTATCATCTTCCTCTGTAGAACAGAATAGTAACGAGGAAGACAGTGAACAAGCGAAGTTTCATACCCTGCTGCATGGCACTAGTGGTATCGATAGCAGGCAATACATCAGCATTGGCATCTCCTTCTGAGAACAAATCCGCAGCATCTTCTGAGAAGGAAAACATCAAACTCAGCCAAATGCCGCAGAATATGCAAAACCCGCCGAGCCAGGGATACGGCGGCCAGGCCATGCAAAATCCCCGGGACCCCTTTTATTCTCAGTATGTTCAACAAGCTCCACCCCCGATGCTTCAACCGGGCCAGGTGCTTGTCTCCACCACCCATTCCATTCCGGGCTTCAGAATAGTAAGCCACAAAGGCATCGTGCGTGGTGATGTTGTTTTCGGACCGACTATCCTGCAAGCTTTCAAGTCAAGCATAAAAGCAATAATCGGCGGCAAGATCGGTGGCTATACCCAGATGTGCCAGCGAGCCAGACAGAACGCTTTTGAGGACATGCTCAATCAAGCTCGCCAATTAGGCGCCAACGCCGTGGTCGGCATTCAGTATGATAGTTCCACTTTCAGTACCACAAACGACAACGATGTCGGCACCGAAGTGTTCTGCTACGGCACGGCTGTAACTGTAACTCCGGCAAGGTAAATCGCTGTTTGAGCCTGCGTCGTCAAGGGTATAATCAAGGAGATAAGATCCAGTCTTATCGCTCTGGTCATCTGACTTCGCTCGCAAGCAATTTACCAATGTAATGGCAGCCCTGGAACAAAACAACGCCGGCGGCACGGACCGCAGCCCGGAAGGACAGGTAGAAAAACCTGTCTCAAACTTATCCATTGATTCTGTCGATAGAACAAGTCTTGAAGATTCCACCAGTAGAGATACTATAGCCGCCGATACCGAAGCCATGGTTGGCGCCGATCTTCTGCCTGGTGTGCAGCTCGTGGACGAAACCGCCGTCACCCCGGTGAAAGAAGACGGCACCACCGAAGAAGCGCCCGAAAGAAACAGCGAAGAGTCTTTTTACGATGAACTGACAACCCGGTACTCCCAGTTTGCCCTGGGAGAAGACAAGGCATCCCAGGCCTGGGAGCTTTATGAAAGCGTAGAGATTCCGGAGCCTTCGGCCGGTAATGAAAACGCCAGAGATGCGGCAGGCACAGACCTTCAAGACATTGGAGCCGACATCCATACCCATATCTTTTCTCCGGAGCAGGCGAAGCTGTTAAAAGACGCCCTGGACAATGACTCGGACGCGGTAAGCGGCGCCTGGGCCGACCCGGAGAACAAACTTGCTTACATAAAAATCGATGACTTCCTGGGATCAGACACAGCAGAAGATGTTAGAACCCTTTTAGATGGTGAGTTCAAAGATGCCCAGGGCATCATTCTTGATCTGCGGGGCAATCCGGGCGGCCAGGTAGGTGAAGCGATAGAAACCGCAGCCTTATTTGCCGATGAAGGGCTGGTGATGAGTGAAAGGAAAAGAGTTCCCAACCAATCCGAAGAAGACTTCAACTACACCGAAAGACTAAACTCATATTCTTTGAGCGAGTCCGAGATGCAACTTCCAAACATGAGCATTGACCAGGACACAAACACCGTCCCCAGGGATGGCTTTGAAGATAGGACCGATGGAACACCGATTGTCATCCTCGCGGACGAAGGCACTTACTCATCGGCAGAGGTTCTCCTCTCGGCCCTGAGACAAAATAAAGAGGCCAATGCCGAAGTCGTCGGAGAGCAAACCGGCGGCAAAGGGGTGGCTCAAATTGTGCTGAACACCTCGGACGGAGGAATGATGACAGTGACCAACTCCCAGATGTTTCGTCCCGATGGCAGCTGGGCTGGAGACTTAGATCAGCACAGGTATGGCGAAGTTCCGGACCATGTCATAGCCT
>MDTD01154256.1_pt1 | contig 17945 bp, 13 predicted proteins | sample 811221 | NCBI WGS metagenome assembly MDTD01 (sample SAMN05326646, study PRJNA326480) | marine metagenome | isolation source: seawater | place: Pacific Ocean: South West | collected 2011 | reverse complement strand
CAAGCGCGTCGTGCGGAAGCTGCCAAGAGAATGGCGGCTGAACGTGAAGCCGTGGGTTACGACCCGCTCCGCAGCGGTATGAAGGAGTAAATTCATTCACGATGAATTAATTAGGCTTCTGACCTATGCCGAGTAGACCTATGCCAACTTGTGACTTGCAACTTGTGACTTCCTACGGCGAATGTGCTTCCACGTACGATTTTCGATACGTTTCAAAAGAATATCGAGTGGACGTCCCTCCGTTCGCGTATGAGGCGTCGTATACTCGACGCGCAGGAGGCGACGCCGCGTCGCGCGCGCACTGAAAGTAAAACGTGAGCTCAACCTCGACTTTGGTTTCTACATCGCCGTCGTCTCGAATCGTACGTTTCAGAGTGAACGGTTGCCGATCGAGCGTCGCGAACGTCGTTTCCGATCCTACGCGCGCCTCGACGCGCGACAACCAAGGAATGGACTCGCGGTCGTCGTGCGCGTTGCGCACGAGAAGCGTAAATCTGAACCCCGTGCCGGACGGCGACGCCTTACACGTGTGTGAGACGCGAAGGACGTCATGCCGAATAAAGTCCGGCACGCGCACACCCAAACGCGCGCACACGAGCGACATGACGGCGTCGCACTTTGCGTTGATGACGCAGTACGCCCTCGCGTCTTTACACGTCGGCTGTAAATTGACGATGACGAGCTTACCCGGCGCGTCGTCGGCGACGTCGTTCGTCTCGTCGTCGCGTTTTCGACGACGCCGCTTTCTCGTCGTCTTCAACGGAATGTCGCAAGACGGTTTGATCTGGAGCGAACTTCCGAGCACGAGACTCAACGCCGCCGACGCCGAATCGCGTTCGGCGAGCGACAATTCCTTCTTCGGAAGCGGATCGTCCCAATCGAGCACCTTGTCTCGTAACCGACCGTCCACGCAGTCCTCACATGCGCGTCCCGTGAGTTTGAAGCCGACCGTCTTTATCTCAAAGTCTCGCACGTACTCTCTCCCGCAGTTTTCGCAGCTCTCGGCGAAACAGTTCCCGTGAAGCTCGGACAATCTCTCGCGATCCAATCCGCTGCGCACGTGGAGACAGTCCACGTTACACGACACCACTCGTTGCACGTATCCCTCGCGCACGAGCCCCACGAGCGCCATGTGCGAGAGCGTCGGCGTCGCGAGCGCCATCGTCGTCTCGCACTCGGGCGCGGGCAAGCCCGACGCGCGACGCGTCCACATCCCGTTCGGTCCTCGGAAGTCGGGGATTCCCGCGTCGCGAGAGATTCCCGCCCCCGTGTGCGCGACGCATCGTCCTCTCGCGCTCGACAACAGATTCGCCAAGACCGTCGCCTTGGCGTCGACGACGTGTTCGTCCTCCTCCACCTCGGGCTCCCCGAGCGTGCCGCCGACGTCCGCGTCTTGGTTCAATCGCGACGCGTATCCCACGCTGCTCATGCGCCGCTGGTACGCGCACCGTATCCCACGCCGCTCATGCTCCGCACATCTCGCGACGCGTCGCGCGATGACGACGATGCGTGAATGAATGACGACGATGACGCGTAACCGTCACAATCCCTCGCGCGCGGCGCATGGTGGTGAACTTTAAACCGCCGCGAGGGCCGAATACGCTGACGTCGAGCGTGCGCGCGCGCGACGACGCGATCGCGTCGAGCGATGGACGGTACGTCAGTCGAACGACGACGCGCGACGACGGCGAGGACGAGGATGGACGGTTCGTTCGGTTGCGCGTCGAGGTGGTGAGTGATGCTGACGGTGATGACGCGTCGACGAGCGCGTCGTGCGACGCGAGGTTCGATGCGTACGTGCACGAGACGTGCGCGGCGGCGGGGCGAACGTTCGCGAGACGAGGTGGTGGTGCGCTCGGTGGCGCCGTAGTGCGATTCGCGAGCCGTCGGGGGGTCCCGCGCGGGCGCGTGCGGTTGAGCGAGGCGCAGCGACATAATCTTCGCGCGTGCGCGGATAAAGAGATGGAGTTCGAGGCGATCGACGTGGACGCGATCGATGTGGCAACAGACGTGATGGTTGAATTGAGCGTCGTGGATTCGCGCGCGGTGACGAGCGTCGTCGACGCGAAGACTGCTCGAAGGGCTGTCGTAAACGCCTTGGGCGCGGCGGGACGCGTCGTGTCGACCTCCGAGGTGTACGTGATAAGCATCGAAGACGTCGCCTATCGCGCACGCATCGCCGAGGTGAACACGCTGTGTGAAGAGGAGAAAGCGACCGCCATCGCGTATCACTGTTTCCGAGCCCGCGTGGGCATGGAGACTACGTTCTTCGCGCGCTCGAGCGATAATCGATTACACATCAAAAACAACGAAGCGCGGCAGAGGCGATCGCCGTGTCGCGAAATTATTCACGTGCACACGCGCGACGGCGAGGTATTTCACGTCCACCGACGTCTTCTTCGCTCTTGCATCGCTTTGACTGGCGCGGTGCGGCGAGCCGGCGGGGCGCTCGGCGAGGACGGAGGACGGGACGACGTCGTGCGCGCGAACGTTGACGTGGACACGGATGTGTTCGATCGAGTGCTCGTTTTTTTAGAGTGCGCCGCAATGGGAAAAACGCCACCGAATTACGAGATACGAATCATGGAGTCTCTGTGCGACGCCGCGAAAAGTCTCGGGTGTCGCGAGCTCGGCGATTTTTGCGAAGCCAAGCTCGGGGTGTACGCGTCCAGATTGCGAGAGTTTGAGTGGGACGAAATCGTCGCCCTGAACGACGCGGGTGGCGTGTTGTGCGTGATCGATGGCATGGTTCTCGACGTCAAACGGTGGCTAACGGAGCATCCCGGCGGAGATTTCATAATTCCGAACCAGAGTTTGAACATCGACGCCGCTCGTCACTTTGAAATGTACCATTCGAGCAAAGAAAGTTTCTTGTACTTGAAGGAATTTTACGTCGGCGAAGTGCGCGTCGAGGACAAAAGTAGGATGCCGGTGCCAGCTCCGCCGGCGAGCGAAAATTTTTTAAGCCAGTAGAGAGAGTGGACGACGTTTCGACTCGGGGCTGGTGAACGAGCAAAGCCGCGAGCACATCTGGGACAAAATTGATGAGTGAGTCTCGTCGCTAAGGTGTACAACAAGTAGTGTAAAAATACAACAGATTCGTGATGTTTACTCGTCGTCGTCGTCCTCGACGGGCTTCGCCAGCGCCGACACATCGACGTCGCGAGCGTTGGCGTTGTTCGGAAAGTACCCCGTTCTTCCCGCAAAACGTTTTTTATGCTTTTGACTCAGTTTTGTCATCGCATTCAACACCGACGCAGCCTCATCGACGTCGAGGCGGGAATCTACCTTCTTTTCCTCCGCGCTCGACTGTAAAGATAGATTCAGCGAGACGCCAAAGTGTTCGAAGAAGCGTCCTCTTCCCTGTACCATCTCATTTTTAACCCTCACGCGTACAGCTTCCTTCCGCGCCTGTGGATCGAGATCGTCCAACGCTTCTTTGAAACTGTCGAGATCGGACTGGCCCGCCGCCTCGACGATTTCTTCGCTGTGTCGCGACCGTTCGTCGAGAAGCGCGACGTCGTAGTCGCTCACGTCATCGCGATCGCGGAACTCGTATTCCTTGTACACGCCGGCGTTGCTCTTTTCTTGCCAAAGCTTTTTGACTGACGTTTCGCGGCCCGTCTCTTTCCTCCTGCGCAGGGCTAAAATCGTCGAGTTGGAGCAAGGAACGGCGACGCGCGCGAACGTGTTCAACAATATGTACTCGTACACGCCGATGAGCGTCGGACGAATCTCGTCCGACTGATCCGTGATCCAAAGTTGGAAACTCAAGAGGCTTTGAACGGCAAGAACCATCGACGTTAATTCGATGTTGGACGCCGCGAGCCGAAGACGTCGCGCTCCCGGCACAAGGAGCGGGTTATAAAAATAGACGGTGAGTGTTGTCGTCCGAGACTTTAATCGACGTTTGGTCACTCGATTGAATTGAATCCATTCGTAATACCGCCACAAATACAACGGCGCGAGAAGTAGAAACATGCACGAAGTCAAGCTTCCCACCGTTCCGAATCGCTCTAGAGGATCTTTTCTCGAAGCCATCGCCTCGGCGATGGCGATCTCATCGGTTACAGTTTCGGCTACACTCACAGCCTGTTGTTCCTTCATCGATTTTTGCCGCCTTTCGTACTCGGCAATCTCTCTTCGTCGCGCCGCCGCTTCGGCGTGTTTCTCGTCTCTCACGTCGAGTAACCGCTTCAACGAATCCTCCAAATCCTTAATCTCCTCTTGCAATTCTTTCGCCCGAGGATCGTTGAGTTGCATCTCCGGGGTGAAGTTACCCTCCAACGAACGGACCAGTCGTTTCAGGTCGAGAAGCATTTGTCTGCAGTTCAGTTCCGCGTGCGCCAACTCTTCCTCGCAGACGGCGAGCGTTTCTCTCGCGCGTTCCAACGGCGAGCTCTCCCGCGCTTCCTCTTCGAATTCATCCTCCCGCGCAATGTTTTTCTGCGACGTGCTCCCCGATCGCACCGCGACTCGAGATTTTGATCGCGCAAAACAGCCAAAGCAAGACGTCGGCGCCTCGTCCTCCTCCGACGCAGTCTCCGACGCGTCGTCCTCGTCGTCGTCGTCGGTCGTCGTCGCTTCCTCGACGAATCCGTCTCTCTGCGCGAACTCTTCGGCAAATATCCAATTCGCCACCCGCACGGGCGTCGAATTGAGCGTGCCGTCCGGAAATCGAGTCTGCGGCTCGACTCTGTTGTTGTAATAGCTCAAATTAATGTACTTTGACGTCGTCTGCGAGTACGTCTGCACGTCCAGGTTGGTGTCGTGAAATGTATCAACGAACGCGGCGTACTGCTGCAAATCTTCCCGTTGATTCCCCAACCCATCCTTCGCGAGAGGCACTTCCAAACGACTCCTCCACGCCTCTCTCTGCGCCTCGCCGCCGAACCGCCTCGCCGCCCTGACGAGCCCCTCTCTTCCTTCATCCGCGTCCGAGCTCCCCGGTATGCGCACGCCGAACGTGTCGTCCACGAGTGCATCGACTCGAACGCCTCCCACCGCCGCGCTCTTCGCCGTCGCATCCGCGCTCGGCGTGTCATCGGACAGAATCAACGCCGCCGTCTCTCGAGGCTTGTCCGCACCGAACACGTACGCATCGTCGTCATCTCGCGCGTTCCCGCGGCGCCTTCGCGCCTCGGGTCGTCGCCATCCGTCCCGTTCCACGTCCACGTCCACGTCCACGTCCACGTTAACCTCCACCGAGGACGTCTCGGACGGCATGACGCGCGCGCGCGTGCGTGCCGTCGACGATTCATGTGATGCAAGCATTCACGCATTCTCCTCATCCGCGCATGCCATGCATGCATGCATGCATGCATGCATGGTAAACCCTAAACCCTAAACATGCATGCATGCATGCATGCATGCTCGACCATCGATCCGACGAGGGTCGAGTCGAGTCGAGTCGAGTCGACCCTCGCGCCGTCGCATCGCATCGCACAGCATCGACGCGCGCGGGAGTCACACCGAGTCGCGCGGGTCGAGTCGACGCGAAAGGAAAAGAAAACGCGGCATGGATCAGTCGTACGACGCCATCATCCTCGGCACGGGGCTCAAGGAGTGCCTCGTCGCGGGCTTGCTCTCGGCGGTGGATGGGATGAAGATTTTACACGTCGATAGAAATGATTATTACGGCGGTGAGAGCGCGTCTCTGAACCTCAATCAGCTCTTCGAGAAGTTCGCACCGGAGAAGGCGAGCGATAAGTCGACGCTGACGGCGCGGTACGGGCGGTGGCAGGATTATAACATCGATCTCGTCCCCAAGTTGATGATGGGGAACGGACTCTTGGTGAAGATTCTCGTCAAGACGGGCGTGCACAACAATCTACAGTTTCGAGCGGGCGACGGATCGTTCGTGTTGGGGAAGGGCGGTAAGGTGCACAAGGTTCCGGCGAACGATAAAGAGGCGCTTCGAAGCTCGTTGATGGGTATGTTTGAAAAACTTCGCGCGCGTTCGTTTTTCATCTTTGTGCAAAACTTTGCGGAGAACGATCCCAGCACGTACGGCGGTTACAATTTACAGCGCATGCCGGCGAGAGATTTGTACGAAAAGTTTGGTCTGGCGGCGGAAACCGTAGAATTTATCGGTCACGCGCTCGCGCTGAAGACGAACGAGCGGTACCTCGACGAACCCGCCATCGAGCTCGTAAAGGCGGTTCGATTGTATTCTGATTCCATGGCGAGATTCGGGACCGGTTCGCCTTACATTTATCCGCTGTACGGATTGGGCGAGCTTCCGCAAGGATTCGCTCGATTGAGCGCGGTGCACGGTGGGACGTACATGCTCGGCAAATCTGACATCGAAGTCGTGTACGACGAGAGCGGTCGCGCCGTCGGCGCGAAATCGGAGGGCGAAACGGCGACGGCGAAATACGTCATCGGCGACTCTAGTTACTTTCCGGGCAAGACGAAAAAGGTCGGTCAAGTCGTGCGCGCGCTTTGTTTGCTGAGTCATCCGATTCCCAACGTGAACGACGCCGAGAGCGTTCAGATCATCGTTCCCGCTCACAAGTGCGGACGACGACACGACGTCTACGTCATGGGAGCGAGCTCTTCGCACAACGTGTGCGCGAAAGGACGCTACTTTGCGTCGGTTAGCACAACGGTAGAAACGCAAGATCCACACAGAGAATTAGAGGTTGGACTTCGCATGCTCGGGCCGATCGACGAGCTATTTTACTCCGTCTCCGATGTTCTCGAGCCCGTCGCCGATGGAACGGCGGACGCCGCGTACATCTCCACCGGGTACGACGCCACGACGCACTTCGAGACGACGGTGCGCGACGTTATCGACATGTACAAGCGCATCACTGGAAAAGATCTAGATTTGTCCAAGGATGACGCCGCCGCCGCGGACACGAGCGGGTGATCGCACCCGCGCGTGTACGCGTTTGTTTGTTTGGAATGATACGAAGAGTCGTCTCGTCTCGTCTCGTCTCTTCGTGACTCTCGACGTGACCCGCGCCTCGCTCGTCGCTCACTCACCGACGCGCGCGACATGACTCGTCACGAAAGTTCTTCCCGCGTTCGCGTCGCGTCCTTCGTCGTCCTCGCCTCCGTCATCGTCCTCACCCTCGCGCGCGCGAGTCTCGTCTGCGGGTTTCAACTCTTTCCTCGCCGCGACGCCGCCGACGGGTCGGCGCCGACATCTCCATCGTCTGACGACACCAGAAACGTCGTGAACGTCGTTCGCGCGCTCGTGCAGAGCTTCGACGCGTGCGCGCCGAGGGTCGAACGCGATCGCGCGCCGAGCGCGTCCGAAAAGACGTCGACGTCGACGCTCGCCGAGCTCGTGTCGGACATCTTCGCGAGCGCGGCGACGGATGTCGCAGAGACGCACGAGGCGATGACGTTCACGACGGACGCTCCGGGAATGGATCCCTCGGACATAGACGTGTTTGTCGACGTGACCCGACACGCGTTGACGATTCAAGGCGAACGAAACGAGGAGATAACAGACGAAACCGTGCACAAACGCGAACGTCGTTTCGGAAAGTTTAACGTCTTCGCGCTTCCCTCTCACGCCGTCGTCGACGATATCACAGCATCTTACGACAAAGGCGTCCTCAAAGTGATCGTCCCCAAAGGAAAAACCGAGAACGGGCCGCAAAGAGTGAAACGAATAGCCGTCGCGTCGGCGACGTGAAAACGTACTACACACGTGAATTTTTGGCGGCCCAGTGCAATTTTGCAATACAACATGCGCGAATCGCTGCGCGTTAGAAGAATGAAAAACCAAACAAAAAAATGAACGAAGAGACGCGACATTGAATGAAGTCGCGCGCGCTTCACGTGGAGTGCGCGAACACGCTCCACTCGGAGGCGTGGTCGAAGATGTACGAGCCGACGGTGCAGGTTATGACGACGCCCGAGACGTCCATGATGACTTGCACGCTCGTTCCCGCGTTCGCGGGGTCTTGCTTAAATCGCATCAACAAGAACGGTAAGATGGTTCCGATGCACGTGCTTGCGGTGACGATGGCGAAAAGAGAGGTCGAGATGGCAAACGGTCCCACCAAATCGTTCGCCCCCTCTGGACTGGTGAGGATCACGCGCGCGAAGCCCGCCGTGGAGAGCGCGGTGGCGAGGAGTAATCCCACCTGAAGCTGTTCTGCGAGCGTCTTTCGCAAACATTCGCTCGTGTTCTCCATCTCACCCGTCGCCAATCCGCGAATGACGTGAATCGCGCTCTGATTCCCGGCGTTCCCCCCCGCGCCGACGAGCATGGTGAGAAAGAGCGTGATGACGATGTTCTCCTTGATCAAGTCCTCGTACTGACTCAGCACGACGCTCGACGTGCTCTGCAAGATCAACAGTCCCAACAACCATCGAACGCGCGTGTACGCCTCCGGAATCACTCCCACAATCTCTGTATCGCCGACCAACCCGTCCTCCGCGCTCTCCTCGTCGACGTCTCGTCCCGCCGCCGCCGCCGACGCCGACGCCGTCCCCACCCACCCTCCCTGCGCGTCCAACAGTCTTCTCGCCAACCGTCTCTGCACCCCGACGGAACTCGTTTCCGTCTCCGTCGACGTCGCGCGGTTCCGGCTCCGTTCGCGCGCGCGTCCCTCGCCTCCCTCGACCTCGTCCTCGTCCTCGACCTCGACCTCGTCCCGCGACGACCGACGCGGTTCTCGCACCGCGCGCGCGGTGAGAGAACCGCGTCTCCCCCTCGCGCGCGTCCGCGACGAGCGCGACGTCGCGATCGCGCGCGTCGTCACTCGCGACGACATATCGAGACGCGCGCGCGCGACTGCCGACTGACGACGACGCGTCGGATTCGATTCGGTTCGGTGCGAGTGGGGACTCATCCACGGTTTATGACTCATACATTGATGCAAAAGTGTCCCACAGTTAGGACGCGCGCGCGCGCTCGACGTCGACGGACGAGGGGAATAAACCGCGAGGGAAACCGATGGCGGCGGCGCGATCGCGCTCGAAGGCGTCGTCCAGCGCGCGCGAGACGTCGCTTCGGACGCGGGCGGCGCGAAGCGTGCGGCGCGACGCCGCGCGTTTTTCGACGAGGCGGCGGCGCTTGGCGGCGCCGTCGAGGTAGCCGACGGCGGCGCGGGCGTGCCTGGCCTCGACGCCGGATGGATCGGCGTGCGCTCTGTTGAAAAATGTGGCGGCGACGAGGCATCGGGCGATGAAAGCGCGACGACGGGACGGCGCGTCGGCGCGCGTCGGGTCGGCGGCGGCGGCGGCGCGCGCCAAGACGCGCGCGCGGTCGAGGAGAACGCCTCGCGCGCGCGTCGATATGGGCGGCGGTGAGGACGATGGGCACGGTGCGGAGGATGGCGATGCGTCCGACGCGTCCGACGGCGCGCGAATCGCCGTCGCGCCTCGCGCGCGCGGCCCGGACACGGCGCGAATCAGCGACCGGTAGGCCGAGGCGGCGAGCGCGCGCGAGGCCTCGATGCCGCGCGCGCCCGAGGGCATGGACGAGGAGGCGGTGGTGGACGAGCGATCGGCGTCCCGAGCGCGCGTCGGCGCGCGCGCGACGTCGAACGCCGCGCGCGGGCGAGTGACGTTCGGTGTCGCGTTCGCACATGGTTGTACGCGAACTCAAACTCACACTCGAACTCGAGACGCGTAGCCGCGCGCGCGATACGATTACAACAACGACGAGGACGAACGAACGAACGAACGAAGTCTTCAGGCGGGGGATGCGCGCGTGCGACGCGTCGAGGCGCGTCTCGGCGTCTCGGTGCGCGTGGAATCTTTGAATGGATTCGTCGTCGACGCGTCGGCGGTGCGCGCGCGAGGCGTGTTCGCCGCCGACGGCGTCGACCCGAGGGCGTTGAGGAGCAAGTTGAGCTCGCTCTGGGTGAAGGATGGGACGGATGTGAGACGACCGGAACCGTTCGCGCCGAATTTCGGCGTCAAAGATTCCGCTTTTCTGCTCAAGAAGTGCTTGAGCGTCGCGCCGCGTTCGACGGCGTCGCTTCCGTCCTCGTTCGGCACGAGCGACACCTTGATGGAGCCGCCGTCGTCGCGCGACGATGCCCCGCGCGCGCCGGTCTTCTTGGACCCGTCCTGTGGCGCGTCCGCAGCGCCGGGCGTAGCGGAGAGGAGCCAGTTCATGACGTGCTGCGCGTCGGCGGTTCCCTGCGACAGTTCTCCCGCGCCGTTCGGGAAACGCACAAACGCGCTCGCGTTGCTCCGAGCACCGCCGTGCGATTGCGACATGCCGTGCGGTATGATCATCTCTTGAACTTCTTTCAACAATTCGAGCTCGGCGCACGACAGACTCAACGTTTTCCCGACGGAATAACACCGCGCGAACGCGCCCGGCGACGTCGGCGCGTCCCCGCTCGCGCCCGCCGCGCTGGGCTCGCGACTCGACGCGTTCACCGTCAGCACCGGTCGCCACGCCGCCGTTCGGTCGAACGCGCTCACCGAGTTCGTGGGCGAACTCACGAATAGTGTCGGAGATATCCCGTTCGCACCGTTCTGTCGCGCCGCGAGCTCGTCGAGACTCGCGCGCGTCTTGGACGGCGACGCCGGCGACGTCGGCGTCGTCTTCGCTCTCTTCGCCGCGCCCCCGCGTCGTCCTCGCGTCGTGCTCGCGACTCGTCTCTTCCCACGACGTCCATCACCGTCATCTCCCACGTCGCGCGCGCCTTCCTCGACCGATTCCCTCGTCCTCGTCCCCACTCGCCTCCGCCCGCGCGTCGTCGTCGGCGTCCCCGCGCCCGCGCCCGCGCGCGGCGACGTCGTCGGCGTCCCCCTCTTCTTCCCTCTCTTACTCGCGTTCATCTTCTGCATCAACGCCTTGAACCGATTCTTCGCCCCGTTATCCGTTCTCCCTCCCACCGTCTTCGCGATCGCCGTCCATTTATTCCCTAATTCCTCGTGCGCTCGCAGCAACGCCTCATCCTCCTCGGCGGTCCACTCGTGTTCCTTGAGCGCCGTCGTGAGGTGTCCCGTGTATCGTCGTCGACACTGCTTCGCCGTCTTATTCCCGAGTTTCTGCGCTAAATCTTTCCACCGTCGCGCCCCGTGTCGCTCGATGAGCGCTCGCAATCGATCGTCCTCCTCGGGCGTCCACATGATGGATGCGTTTGTCGGAATTCCTTTCCTCTCCACCGCGTCGTCGACGGGACGGATGGCGTCGAGGTGGAGTCGGATTCGAGTCGAATTCGAATTCGAATTCGAGGACGCGACCGAGGAACGACGACCGAGGGGCGATTCGATGCGATTCGACGCGATGCGGTGCACCCTCTCTCGCGGTGCACTCTCTCTCGACGCGCCCCGCGCGCTCGAATGCGCATTCGACGCGCATTCGACGCGCATTCGACGACGACGGGACGGGACGGGACGGGACGGGACGGGACGGGACGTCGAGATGTGTCTCGACAGGGCGGGTGCGTGATCATGTAGCATAGAGTAAGTATCACGTATCACGTACATGGGGGTACATAGTGATAGAATACGACATGGTACCCATGTGTCCGGTCCGTCCAATACCACGCCTCGTCGCGCGTCCGCGCCGTCCACCCTCGGAATGGATGATTGATTCGAATGGATGCACTCGTCGACGCGGAGAACGGGAGAAGGACGGCGCGGACGCGCGCGTGGAGGCGTTCTCGGTGTTTTCGGGGTGTTCGTCGCGCGTTCGCGAGACCGAGAGACTCGCGAAGGCGATCGATCGAGAGATTGCGCGCGCGCGGTGAGAGAAGGATTGGGAGCGAGGGAGATGCGGACGATGGCGACGTGTGGGACGACGACGACGACGACGACGACGACGGGGAGACTCGCGGTGATGGTGGTTCGAGGGCGAAGGGGTGCGGGACGAACGCGAACCGGGACGCGGGCGCGGGGCCGGGAGGAGGACGCGGCGAGAGAGAACGCGGCGGCGAGAGAGGCGGAGAACTCGGGATTGAAACCGAGCGGGGGGGACCGTGCGGTGGAGGCTGAGAGCGCAAACGTGTCGTTGGATCTGCCGTTGCAGAGCGCGAGCGCGAGGAAACGGGTGGGGAGGACCAGACTGTTGCGAACGCCGATGGCGGGCGGGGTGGTGAGTCGAGACACCAAGGATAGTAATCTGCCCTCCATGGCGACGGCAGCGAGAAACTTGATGGAGCTCGCGGATTACGGCGATCTGAGCACGAAAATGAGCGACATGCACCATCGACGGGCGGGGTACCCGTTCGGGAGCACGGTGGATTTCGCCACGGATGCCGCGGGGCATCCCATTTTTTGTCTGGCACCGCTCGCCATTCACACGCGCAACATCACCGCGGATGGACGGTGTTCGCTCACGGTGAAGATGAGCGGGTGGGGCGGACTCGCGAACGCGCGCGTCACCATCTTCGGTGACGTCGAGCGCTTGCCCAAGGGTGAATATCAAACGGCGGCGAATGAAATCTTTAAAGCCAAGTATCACGGGCGCAAGGAAGCCATCGACATGGAGGATCGCTGGGGCGACTACACGTACTACCGCATGAACCGCATCGTGGACGTGTACTTTGTCGGTGGATTCGGGACTCTCAACTGGATCAAACTCGAGGATTATTGTTCGACGTCGCCGGATGCCATCGTCACCTCGCAAACCGGTCGCAGCGTCATCGAGACGCTCTCCGAGCTTAACGCGCGCTTCTCCTCTCGCCTTGCCGACCACATGAGCCGAGTGTTAGACGTCCTTGTCGACGATCTCTGGATCATCTCCATCGATCGTCGCGGCATGGACGTTCGCGTGCGCACGGACGGCAGTTCCCTCGTCCGCCGCATCTCCTTCAACGTCGATGTCGAGCGGTTCGAAGACGCCGCGCGCGCCGTCGAGTGCGCGCTCGCCGACGACGATTTGTGTAGCCCAGAATTTTAACCACGACGACGAACGACGCGACGCGTGTCTTCCTCTGTGACTCTCCCCGCTCGTCCCTCTCTTCTCCGCCGAACCGGCGAAGATCGGACGCGCGTCCCCGCGCGCCCAGGGATTACAAGTCGTCTTTCGACGTCGGACACTTCGACGTCATTATCAGTGCACCGCCGTGTACTCACTATTCAAAGTTGCGCGCTCGTTGCTGTCGCCTATTTCGTACGCCGACCTCGAGGCACTCAAATGAGTGCCTCACGTCGCGCATACGGTGCAACAACTGTCCAATAATTCGCGGACGAGCGCTGGCGGCCAGCTGTACTTGAGTTCGAGCCTCTCCTCGTCGTCATGGCGTCCAAGGGCGCGTACGCGCGAGGAACCGATGGGTCCGATCACGCCTACCGTCAGCGCGTCGTCGACCGGTACACCTCGCTCGTCGTCGCGCGTCGAAGAGTTCGAGGCGTGCTCTTCGTCTCGGGGACGATCGCCGCCCTGTTCGCCGCGTGTACGGTGCTGAGCGCGTACGCGCACAGAGATGGCTCGGTGAGACGCGCATTGGATCCTCGCACGACGGCTATCGTCGTCAGTGGGTGTCTCGGAGCGATGCTCTCGGTGCACGGGGCGTGGGCCATCAAACGGTCGGCGACGACGCGCGGGCGACACTCGACGTCCGGGACGAAGACGTGCGCGTTGGCGAGCGCTGCGCTCGGCGTGGGGCAAGGAGCGGTCGGGTTGTACTCTAGAATATTCAACATCGACGAGCAGGGCGGCGCGGCGTGGCTGTGGAGCGAGGCCTTGGCGTTGGCGTGGAAACGCGTCTTCAAGTCGCCAATTGAGCCCGGGCGCTTTTACCCGATGTGCGTCAACACGGAGACTTTGGCGGAGATGGCGCTCATAGGATTGCCTCTGGGAGTGTACGGAATCTGTCTCGGCATCGATAGTCACAGCGTGAAGAAGAATAAGTAGCGACGAGCGTTCCACGGATGCGTTTCGTAATCAATGTCTTTAGTTCGTCCACTCGCGAGGCGCGCGAAGCGTCTCCACGAGCCTGTGCTCCTCTGATCCAGGCTCGGGGTTGACATCGTAGTCCCACCGAACGCGAGGCGGTGCACTCACCATGATGGCCTCGATTCTCCCTCCGTCTAAGCCGAAGCGCACGCCCCGATCGTACAAGAGATTAAACTCGATATATCGACCTCGGCGTTGATGGTGCCAACGCTCCTGCGCCTCCCCGTACGCCTCGTCTCGTCTCTTATCCACGATGGGTAGGTATGAATCCAACCACTCGTCCGCGATCGCGCGCGTGAACGATTCCGCGTCCGTCACCCCGCGCACGCGAGCACCGTCCGAGGCGGAACCCGCGTCGTCCTCGAGGTCATCGAAGAAGACGCCGCCGACGCCTCGGTGCTCTCGTCTCGCCGGAATGTAAAAGTACTCGTCGCACCAATCCTTACACGCCGCGTATACCTCGCTCGCCTCCGCATTTTTATCGTGTGAGTCGCACACCGCGCGATACTTGTCGTGAAACTCCTCGGCGTCTTCGTCGAAGAGATAATACGGCGTCAAGTCGGCGCCGCCGCCGTACCACGCCTTCCCGCTGACGCGGAAACGACGCACGTCCGCGCGAAACGTCGGTACCATGGGCGATCGCGGATGAAACACAAGCGATAAGGCGCACGCCTCGTACTCTTGTCCACCCTCAGGATCGATCTCCGCTCTTCCTCGACTCGACATGGCTCTCGCGCGCTCGGGCGTGAGCGTCCCGCGAATGATCGACACGTTCGCCGCCGCCTTCTCGAACACGTCGCCGCCCTCGAGCACGCGAGTGATGCCGTACCCGTCCGACTTGCTCCCTCGCTCCCAATAATCTCTGCAAAACCTCGCGTCGCTTCCGTCGACGCGCTCGAGGGCGTCGCAGAGTTCGTTTTGTTTATCCAAAAGGAAATCCTCGAACGAGTCGAGGTCGACGCTCGACGCGCGCGAAGGAGCGAAGCGCGCGCGACGGGGGACGCGCGCCGTGTGGAAGACAGATGAACGATGACGCGCGAATCGAGACGTCGACGCGGGCGCGGTGGGCATCGTTCGAGACATGACGACGGAGGCGCTCGCTGAGGACTCGACGCGCGTTTTCATAGTCTTCAATCGCACCGCGCGCGTTCGAGTCCGCAAGGCTAAGACGATTTAATTACCGTTTGATATCTATTGAGCTGACGTCCGAGACGACTCACCGTCGACGCATGATGGCGTCGTCGACGTCGTCGGCGGGGAACTGTCCCGGAAGACGCCGCACGCCCGCGTTGAAGACGGAGTACGCGCTCAACTCTCCCGCGCGTCTGTGTCCTAAATTCGTCACCACGAGCGCGAATCCAGTGCCCAAGATGAATAGTGGGCCCAATTCTCGAGCGTGCATCGCTCGAAGCGCGAGAAACCACGCCAATATTCTCGCCGCCGGCGCTCGCGCGAGCCCGTTGGCCAACCACCTCGGCGCGCCAAGACGCGTCGTCATGAACGCCTCCATCACCGCCCTCGCGCCCTCGAGCGGGACGATGAGATCGGCGTCGTCATTTTCCTCCTCATCCTCGCCGCTGTGTCCCCGAGCGACCGCCCGCCGTCGTCTCGTCGTCGTCTCCGTCTTCGTCGGCTGCGTTCTCCTCGCCGCCACGAGCACCGCTCCGCCATCCTCCAATCCCTCCACCACGCTCTCGCTCGTCGCCTCCACGAGCGCCCCTCGATGCGTGACGACGAGATCTCTCGCCCCCTCCGTTCCCGCGTCCGCGCGCGCGGCGACCGCGCGATGAAGCTCCGCCCCCGTGCACGCGCTCGTCACCTCCAACCGAACCGCGGCGACGTCGTCCGCGAACACGCCGCGTCCGAGCGCGCGCGCCGTCACCCGCATGCGCGCAGACGTCCACCAACGCCGTCTCCGCGCGCGCGTCCCCTCGCGCGGGCGCCGCGAGCGCGACGTCGTGTGACGCCCGTCGATGCGCGGTCGGCACTAACCGTCGCCTCGGTGCGCTCGACGCCCCTCGACGTCAACCCGTCGCGTCCTCGTCGCGACGCGCGGTGAAGCGACGACGCGCATCGAACAACCGCTCGTCGTCAATTCACCGCGAGTCGCACCCTCAGCGGTCGCGCGCGACGCGACGCGCGCCGAACGACGACGATGGCGTCGAATCTTCCCCCCGCGGCCGAAGATTCATCATTCGCGCCGTCGACGCGCGCTCAGAGCGCGAACGACGGACTGGGAAGCACGACGAGCGCGAATGCGAAACCCGCGCACGAGCTCGGTGCGGATCAACTCCTCATCGACGTCGCAAATTACGTCATCGGTTACGAGATCAAATCCAGGGATGCGGTGAAGACGTGCCGGTTTGCGATTTTGGACTTTGTCGCGTGCGCGTTACGCGGAGCGAGGGATCCATCGTGCGCGAAATTACTTGGACCGTGCGTTCCGGGAATCGAGTGTAAATTCGGAGCGCACGTGCCCGGAACGGAGTATTACCTCGATCCGGTGACGGCGACGTTTAACGCGTCGACGTGCGCGCGATGGTGCGACTACAACGATTCGTTTTACAGCGCGGAGTGGGTGCATCCGAGCGATGTGATCGGAGCGATACTGAGTGTGAGCGAGTACGTGAGTCGATTGAGAAATGAGCGAGGTCTGAGCGTGCTGAGCATGCGTGATGTGATTGTGGCGACGATCAAGGCGTACGAAATCGTCGGCGTGCTGGCGTTGGACAACTCATTCAATCAAATCGGTGTCGATCACGGCGTGTTGACGCGCGCAGCCGTGGCGGCTGTGACGACGTCGATGCTCGGAGGCGGTCGTTTAGAGGTCATGTACGCGACCTCTCAGGCGTTCATCGACGGTTCGGGATTACGATGTTTCAGACACTATCCATGCGTGGGCACGCGAAAAGGGTGGGCCGCCGGGGACGCTGCGGCTCGCGGCGTGTCTCTGGCGCTGATGACGATGCGAGGGGAGACTGGATATCTCGGCGCCTTATCTGCACCGGTGTGGGGATTCAATGACGTCTTTTACCGGCGTCAAGAGATCGTTCTCAAGAGAGATTTCGGGGAATTCGTCATGGAGAATGTAGTCTTCAAACCCTCGTTTCCGAGCGAGATTCACGCGCAAACGGCCATTGAGGCATCCTTCCGCTTGCATCCGCAGGTGGTGCATCGCGTCGACGAAGTACACTCGGTCGCTGTGCACACCACGCGGAGCGCGGTGCGTTCCATCGACAAAACTGGTCCTCTGAGCGGACCCGCCGATCGTGACCACTGCCTGCAGTACGCGGTGGCCATTGCGCTTCTCTACGGAAACATGACGTCAGATCACTACGAAGACTCCGTCGCGAGCGATCCGAGGGTGGATGAACTTCGACGAAAAATACTCATCGCGGAAAATCCACAGTACAGTGCCGACTATGTCGATCCGGATCGCCGTTCGTGCTCAAACTCGATTCAGGTGCACTTCAAGGATCGAACGAGTACAAACAAGTTTGAGATAGAGTATCCCGTGGGGCATCGTCGAAGGCGAATGGAAGGGTTTCCAGCGTTGGAAAAGAAGTTCATCTCGTCTCTGCACACAACGTTTCCTCCAGAACGCGCGGGATTCATCTTCGAAAGGGTCACGGATGCGCAGATTTTCGACGCGTTGACTCCGATGGATTTCATGGAACTGTTCAATGCGACGCCGCACCCAGTACTTTTACCTCCTATGCGAGCCGCTCCTGGGGTTTTCGACTACACTCCCATAGATAACCGTGCGTCGACCTTAGTTCCACGACTAGCAAACGGCGCCGCGGTCCCAGCTGTGAACGACAACGAGGGCGAGGGCGCGTAGTCTCCAATTTCGACGGCTCGGGCGACACATTGGGGATAAAAATGAAGGGGCAAAGTGACACGAATTAGTAATTTTCGGAAAAAATTTTATCTCAAGGCATGATATTCTTTCAGTCGACACATCGTCCGACTCACTTATGACTATAAAGCAAAGCGGATTACTGATGAGCCGCTCAAGAATTTGCAAATTTAACCTTGGAGTTGACGCGCGTCGACGGCGCACGCCGAGTTGTCAGACGACGGGCGGTGGGCCAAGAAAGACGCGCATTGGACT
>MDTD01108120.1_pt1 | contig 17947 bp, 32 predicted proteins | sample 811221 | NCBI WGS metagenome assembly MDTD01 (sample SAMN05326646, study PRJNA326480) | marine metagenome | isolation source: seawater | place: Pacific Ocean: South West | collected 2011 | reverse complement strand
TAGATAAAAATAATATTGTTACACAAGTTGTAGTAGTAAATGATTTAGATTGTAGAGATGAAAATAATTTTGAAAACGAAGCTGTAGGTATACATTTTTTAAGAAATATATTTGGTGCTACTACAGAATGGAAACAAACTTCATATAACAACAATATGCGTAAACAATATGCAGGCATAGGTTACACATATGATTCAGAAAATGATGTATTTATTGCACCACGACCATACGATAGTTGGTCATTAAATACTGAAACTTTTGATTGGGAAGCACCAACACCTTACCCAGATGATGGTGAAATGTATGTATGGAATGAAGATACAGAAAGTTGGGATGAAGAATAATGGCACATTACGCATTTATCAATGATGACAACATAGTAACTGAAGTTATTGCAGGAAGAGATGAAAACGATATCGAAGAACTTCCAGAAGGCTTTGATAGCTGGGAAGAAGTTTATGAAGATTATCGTGGACAAACTTGCAAAAGAACTTCTTACAATACTTTTGGTAACGAGCATATATTAGACGGAACACCATTTCGTGGTAATTATGCAGGAAAGTCATATATCTATGATGAAGAGAATGATGTATTTTATCCACAAAAACCATATCCTAGTTGGACTTTAAGTGAAAATTGGGTATGGGAAGCACCTATAGAATATCCAGATGATGGAGAACAATATATTTGGAACGAGAACGCATATCAAGGAGATAATACGCAAGGTTGGGAATTAGTTAACTATGAGTAGATTAAAAGTAGATACTATAGAAGATAGAAGTGGCTCTGGTATAACACTAGATGACACACTAAAAGTAGATATAATATCAGAAAAAACATCAGCAGGTGGTGTAACAATAGATGGCGTCTTAATAAAAGATGGTCAAGTAGATGGTAAAGATATATCTGATTTGTCATCTGGAAAAATACTACAGGTTGTATCTACTGCTACAGATGTGGCTGCTTCAAATAATGGTTCTTCATATACACAAGTTTTAGGAACAACAATTACACCTTCTGCAACAAATAGTAAAGTTTTGATATTAGTATCTGCACACTTTTCAATGTCAACAGATACTTATGGTGGTGGTACTTTACTTAGAGGAAGCACAGAAATTGCTAAATCAACACAAACTTCTGGTGGTGGTAACGCAAATCAATACACTGTTCCAATAAATAATAGGTCTGGAGATGCAGGTTGGGAAGCAAGAACTATATCAATAAACTTTTTAGACAGTCCAAATACTACAAGTGCAACAACTTATTCTCTAGGTTTTAGAAAAGACTATGGTTCACAGCTTATGTTTAATAGACCATACTATACAAACAATGCTGCTTATCACTGGAATGCTCAATCTCAAATGGTCTGTATGGAGGTAAGTGTATAATGTTTCACGAAGCTATATATGAACTTTACTCTGACGCTGTTTCCATAACAGGAAACGATTTAGGAGATATTGTAGTTTTAGATGCAAATGGAGATGAGATAACAATAGATGCATCTGATGTAAACGCAAAAGTTCTTGAACTACAAGAAGCAACTCAATATCAAATGGCAAGAGCGCTTGCTTATCCACAGATTGCAGAACAATTAGATAAACTTTTTCACGACATAGATGATGGACTTTTAGGAGAAGATGCAAAGACTGGTTCTTTGTACCTTGCCCTAAAAGAAGTAAAAGACGACAACCCGAAACCGAGTGAATAATGCCAAGTTATAGATTAATACACGTAGTTAGAGATGGTAGCGGAGATACTAATGGTTTAGCTGAATATACTAACTCAGATACAGTTTTAATGCCAGTGCATACATCAGACCCATCTGCTTCTAATGAAGGTGAAATGATATACAACAGCACTGACAATACTATTAAAGTATATGATGGTTCAGCCTGGGTAAGTTTAGCAAATACACAATTGACACTTGTTGATGAAGATAATATGGCTTCTAATTCAGCTACCTCTGTACCTTCACAACAATCAGTAAAGGCTTATGTTGATGCAAATAAAGGTGCATCAATCGGACTAATAATCGCATTAGGAGAATAAATGGCAGAAGAATTTTATTCCAAAAATGCAGCGTTAGGAACTACAACAGATACTGTTGTACACACTAACAGCACAAGCAACAGACAAATTATAATATTGTGTCAAGTAGCCAATATAGACGGTTCTAACTCAGCTGATTTATATATGGACTTCTATGACCAGTCAGCTACATCAGCTAAAGCAATAGCTCATACTGTAGCTGTACCAGGCGACACAGCTATCAATCCTATAGGTGGAAAGTTAGTACTTGAACCTAATGATGAACTTAGAGCTTGGGCATCTGCTGCAGGAGATTTGGAAATAACATTAAGCTATATAGAAATATCATAGGTAATTATGGGTAGAAGAAGATTCGGTCACATAGGTACCAAAGTAAAAGATATTACACAGAGCAACACTCAAAACAGTGGTGTTTTTGATATTCACGAAGTTTCATTATTGACAGCAGAAGGTAACTGGCGTACAAAAAATACTGTCAACTGTGATTATATAGTTGTTGCAGGTGGCGGTGGTGGCGGTGGTGGTCGTACACATCACGGCGTTGCATATCACGGAGGTGGTGGTGGTGCAGCTGGTGGTTATAGAGAAGATACTTCAACAGGTTTAGATTTTAGTTTAGGTGTTACTTATGCTGTCACTATTGGAGGCGGAGGTGGTGGTGGTTCTGGTTCTGCTGGTGATACTGGTACTTCTGGTGCTAACGGAAATAATACAACAGTAGCTCACGCTAACGGTACATTTAGTGCTACTGGTGGAGGATGGGGTGGTGCAGGTTCTGGTTATTCAGCTACATCAAATCGTTCTGGTAACAATGGTGGTTCTGGAGGTGGCGGCGGTGGTTCGTATAATGCTGCTGGTTCTAAAGGTTATGGTAATGCTGGTGGATATACTCCAGCTGAAGGTAATAATGGTGGTAATGGTATAGGTGCAAACTATCAATGGTCATCTGGTGGCGGTGGCGGAGGAGCATCTGCAGCAGGTGTTAATGGTGGTTCTGGTTCTGGTGGACGAAGTGGTGGACAAGGTGGTGCAGGAACAAGCGGTTTTGATAGTGTAACTAGAGCTGTAGGAGCACACGGTGGACATCACGGAGGTTATGACCAAAACGGTGCAAACACTGGTGGTGGTGGAACTGGTGGCTGGGGTGGCGGCGGAGGTGCTGGTGGCGGCTCTGGTGTAGTAGTTTTAAGATACTCTTCTGGTAGCACCTTAACAGGAACTAATGGAGCTACAGTTTCAACAACAACAAGCGGTGGTTTAAAAACTAGTGTTATAACATCAAGCGGAGATATTACATTTACATAGGATAATTATGGCTCATTATGCACAACTAGACGATAACAACTATGTCACACAAGTGATAGTAGGTGCATCTGAAGAAGAAGATGCTCCAGAAGGTTTTGATGATTGGGAAGCATTTTATTCAGATAGATATGGTGTAACCGTTAAAAGATGTAGTTATAATACAAAACAAGGCGTTCATATTCTTGAAGGTACTCCTTTTAGAGGAAATTATCCAAGAATAGGTGACAAATATTATGAAGAAGAAGATTTATTTGCATCAGATGCACCTTATGATAGTTGGACTTTAGATGAGAATGGTGTTTGGAATCCACCTTTAGAAATGCCTTTGGATGGAACACCTTATGTTTGGAACGAAAATAAAGGAGAATGGGAGAGCGATGAGGGAGTTACTGAAACAGTTGAGTTACCGCCACTCGAGTAATTTAGCTTTAGTATCTAACAACAAGTATTTAATTGAAGAATTTCCATTAGAAAAATATTCTAAACATATACCAGACTGGTTTAAAAATATAAAAGTTGATTTATCAAACTATGATAAAAATTTTAAAAAAGGCGAACAACATACTGGTAAGTCTTGCTCAGGTATATGGGATTATTTCAAAACAGGTTATATTTTAAGATTTAATTTTAATTTAAATATTGATATAAAAGATGACCATAATTTTGATTATTCACCAGAAACTAATTCACATACTTTTGATATGTCTTGGTTTAACCCAGAGATGTACGGCAATCATACTCCTTCAAAATCAGCATCTAATACAACTATTAAACTAAATACTTTATATAAGATTGTTTCTAATAAGCCTACTAAGGTTTTGATAACAGACCCTTTTTACAATTACAACATGCAATACAGAATAGTGCCAGGTATTGTTGACCCATATTATGTTAATGATGTCAATATTATTATGGAACCATTAAAAAAGAAAATACAAATAAAAAGAGGTGACCCAGCATTAATAATGTTTTCATTAGATGGATTGCCTATAAATACAAGAGTTACTACAAACAAAGATAACGACATAATAAATAGAAACCTATACAAACAAAATAGTATGGGTCTTTCTTGGTACGAAAAACTGCGTTCTATCAAATAATCGTCTATTTTAGTTTGGTATAATTGAGTATCAAAGTTCTGAGGGAATTCTTTTATGAGCACAACATATGGCGATAGACCTGTAAGAGTAGTATTCACAAGCGGTGATTCTAGTGGTGTTGCTGAATACTTTGACGGTAACGAAACTGGTGCAATAGGTATGACAGTACCAAGATTTTCTACAACAGAAAGAGATGCATTAACTGGTTCTTCTGTCAAACAAGGTATGATAATCTTCAACGAAACTGACGGAAAAATGCAAGTATACACTGGTAGTGACGCATCCAATACAAGTTCTAATTGGGCTATTATTGGAGGCGGTCCATTACTATCTGATAGCGACGGAAATACAAATATTCAAATAGGTGCTACTACTACAGATGAAATAGATGTAGATATAGCAGGTACTAAGATTGTCACTCTTGATGCTGCTGGAATACACATAGAAGGTGAATCAGTAGGTTTAAGAAATGATTCTACAATATCTGCTACTGCGACAATAGCCTCTGGAGAAAACCTAGGATTGTTTGGTGATGTTACATTTACAGGAACAATTACAGTAGCAGGGACAATGACAGTAGTATGAGTAAAATAAAAGTAAATGAAATAACTAAGCACGATGCTTCTGAAATAACTATTAGTGACACTATTAAGATAGATACAATTGCTGAAAAAACTTCAGCTAACGGTGTGACAATAGATGGCGTAAACATCAAAGATGGAAAAGTTGGTGGTGGTTACCCAGTTAAAGAAGCAGACTCTTGGAGAATAACAGCAAATACAACTATAGCTACACCTAATGGTTTTTTAACTTCTAACTGGGAGAGAGCGGATGCTAGGGGTGCAGGTTATTTTGGTACAGGGTTAACAGAAAGTTCTGGAGTATTTACATTCCCTTCCACAGGTTATTATTTAATTAATTATCATTTCTCAGTATTAAGTGGTGGTGGTAATCATTCTTTCTTTATAAACATAAACACTACATTAGATAATTCAAGTTTTAATGCTGCTGTAGGTGCATTAGGTTTTGTTAGTTCAACAGCAAATATGTATGGTAATGTATCAGCTTCTTTCTTATTTGATGTAACTGATACTTCTTTATGTAAATTTAAATTTGGACACGGGAACATAACAGGTACTGCAGGAACTATTAGAGGTGATACAAATGAACAGCTCGGTGGTTTTACTTGCGTTAGGTTAGGAGATTCGTAATGGGAAAAATAGTTACAGATGAATTAGAAGAAAGAGTTGGTGGTTCTGGTATTACTGTAAATTCTACAGTAAAAATAGATACTATCGCTGAAAAGACATCCAATGCAGGAGTTACTATAGATGGTGTGACCATCAAAGATGGAGCTATAACTGGTTCTGGTGTAGTAGATATTGGATTAATAATAGCTTTAAGCTAGGAGATATAAATGGCAAATACATTTAAGGTACATAATGCTGCTTTAGGCACTACTGCTGATACCGCTGTATATACTTGTCCAGCTGCAACTACTGCAGTTGTAATATTGTGTCAAGTTGCAAATATAGATGGTACTAATGCAGGAATACTAAACATGACTCATTATGACAGTAGTACTACTACTCAGAGATATTTAGCAAGTACTGTAAGTATTCCATCAGACAGTGCTTTTAATCCTATTGGAGGAAAATTAGTACTTGAAGCAGGAGACGAGTTAAGAGCTTGGGCTTCAGCAACTGGTGACCTTGAAATAGTCGTATCAGTATTACAGATAGACTAGGAGAACAATGGCAAGTTTTAGACACTTTATGGGTGGTGTCAGAGGTAAAAGAAATCTTAACTCTGATACATCTACTAGACAGGGATTGTTTGGAGTAGACGAATTATTTATTGGTAGACAAGATAATAAATGGCAATCATATGTTGGTCAGCTTGCAGACAATCCAGCAGAAGACGCTGATGCAATTTATGCAGCAAACAATAATGCACCTAGTGGTTTATATTACATAAAAAATAATGGTACAGATACCGACTTAGCTTGGTGCGAAATAAATTATCAAGGTACTGGTAAATCCTATGTTTTAATATTTTCTGCAACAAATTTATATGGAGATACAGCTAATTGGTGGAAAGGTCAATATATGAACAGTACAGTATTTGAAAGCTCTAGTGGAACTATGCACGCTAATTGGACTTCACTTGTAAAGAAAAATTTAAAATTAGAAACTTGGAATCATTATTCTTGGAATGAATTATTAATTATTGAAGACCATAATAATGATGTAAGTTGGAAATCATATAAACATAGTTCAGTACAAAATATGTATTATTATCTAGGTGGTAGTACACAAAGAAATTGGTACTACTACGATAGCGATATGATTTCAGGTGGTACAGGTAGAAGAGCATTTAGGTCAGATAGAATTGGTTACAACTATAGCCTTAGTAATGATGGTGGTAGGTTAGTTGCAGACCCTCCTCATCAAGAGTGTTCTGGTGGTTTTAACACACACGTAGATAGTGGAACAGGTTATTCATGGAAAGGTAATATAACTAGAAACGATACAAATAGACACTACAATAACGATGGTACTACAACTAATAACACTTGTTGGTTTTTAGGAAGGACTTGGAATTAATGAATATACTTGTATGCGGTTCTAATGAGTCTGGAAAGTCTACTTTTGCAGGAAAGTTAAATGACTATGAAAAAGGAACTTTTGATTACTATAAGGATGAAGACATTGTTGCAGCAATTGATGGCACTGATATATCAATATCTGAAGCAATAGATTTTTGTGTAGCCTTAAGTGTTGCTAAAGGACATCATTGCATAGTTGATTACAAGGCACCAACTGATGATGATAAAGCTGGATTTGATAAAATAGTATATATGAATACTTTAGAAGAAGAAGATGCTGATTTTGAATTACCATCAAGTCCAGATTACACAATTACTGAAGAATTAATAGGAGATGAGATTAATGAGATTATGGAAGATTTAGAATAATGGGAACAATTAAATCAGACAACATACAAGCAGTAACAGATTCTGCTGGTGTTCAAATAAAAGCATATAAAGAAACAATACAGTCACTGACTTCTAATAGTGGTGCGGTTGCTATAGATTTATCACAAGGTAACGCAGGAACACTAATATTAACTGAAAATGTCACAGTATTTAACTTTACTAATGTACCAACATCTGGTCTTGGTAACTTTACTTTAAAGATTACACAACACGCATCATCAGCAAAAACAGTTGCAATATCTTGTACAGTAAATGGTGCATCAGCTGCAAATGCTAAGACAGCAGGTGCTGGAGGATTTACAATGACTACTACTGCTAGTAGAGATGACATTCTTACATTTTTATTTTTTGATGCTGCTACTCCTCAAATAAGTGCAATACAAGACCTTGCTTAGGAGTATCAATGCCTTTAGCCTCAGCTAGATTCAACTTAGTAAAACTGGGAGATGTCAATCCACCAGAATGGAATAGTCCTGCTGCTGGTTCACTCGGTATATTTACTGTAACAATTGCTATTACAAATATAACACTACAAGCAACTGACCCAGAAGGTGCGGCAATAACATTTACGATAACTTCTGGTAGCTTACCTGCTGGAATATCAATGACAGACAATGGTAATGGTACTGCAACAATTAGTGGTACACCAACTTTTGTTTCATCAGAAACTGTAAGTAGTTTTACTGTTACTGCAGAAGATGAAGCAGGAAATCAAAACGGAAGAGCTTTTACTATGACAGTAAGACCTAATTACTGGGGTGACAGTAGTGATGGTGCATATAGTAATGCAAACGATTAAGGAATAAAATGGCAGCTTATACATGGACAGTAACAAACCCAAATGGTTATGACGGAGATATGGTTGTGCGTCAATATAGCTCTTTTACATTAAGTTCTGGTAACACATTAACTCCAGCAAATAGAAGTAGAGGGGTAATGATATGGGTAGATGGAGATGCAACTATAGATGGAACAATCACTGTTTATGGTGCTTATGGAGGAACTCCAGCTGATACTTCTTGGAATATGAGTATTAATAATCAAAGCAATGGTGGAAGTAGTACTTTTACAAACTCAACTTCTGAATGGGGTAATGGTTCAACTGATGCAAACGGTATTCATCCAACTATTACATCTATATGGGCAAAACTACCTAATCCTTCTGGTACAGGAACTACATTTTTTACAGGACAAAATGGTAACAGTGATGGCTCTGGTGGTGTTGGATATGGTGGTGGTGCAACTAATAATGGTGTTAATAATAATAATCAAGGCTCACCTTATTCTGGTGGTGCTGGTTCTAATGGAGATATTGGACAAGGTGATACACAGCAGAGGTATGGTGGTAGAGGTGGTAATGGACGTTCTGGTGCTTATCCAATGGGTTCTGGTGCTGGTAATCCATCTGGTTCACCTTTTAGTGGTCAAAGTTTTACTGGAGGATTGTTTGTTATGTTAGCTAAAGGAAACATTAATGGTTCTGGAACAATAGATTGTTCTGGAGGTAATGGTGGTTCAGCTGGCTGGGGTGGTGCAGAGCCACTTTACTCCTATGGTGGTGGAGGAGCAGGAGGTGGAAGAATCATTCTTGTTGCTGGAGGAACTATTAGTTCTAATATTTCTTGTGATGTAAACGGAGGTAGTGGTGGTTCTGGTGCAGGTTCTAAATATTTAACAACAAATGGTAGTCGTGGAAGACACGGTACTATTTCAAAGTATGCAGGAGTAGACCAATAAGTTATGGACACGCATTTAACATTGGCGGTGAAAAAATGACATTTGCCATAGAAATAGTCTGTGTAGATGTAGACGGTGTCAAAAGATGTTTTAGTATTGCTCAAGATAGAGATGAAATGCCTTTGTGTCCTAGTACAGAAACTAGACCTACAACAGATGAAGAGTGGTATGAGGAACTTCTAAAGCAATCTAATGCTGATGAAGATGATGCTCCTATACAAAGAGATATATAATGTACGAAACTTTAATTACAGCATTTGATGGTATGGAAGATTGGCAACCAATGTACCATAAGGATTTTGAAGAATTTCATAAAGATATAGTTGTTGAACAATCAATATTAAATAGAAATTATATGGATGAATTATTTACAGTACAAAAAGAAAATTGTACAAGATTTGTTAATCAAGAAATTCAAGAAGCAGGTATATCTAAACAAGATTTAGATGAATTAGAAGCTAATAATTTGATACCAACTGTATAAAATGGTTTATTTTTATCTGTTATAATATGAGTAACTTCAAAAAGATGGAGAAAATCAATAATGGCAAATAGACCAATTCATGTCGTAGAATCTGGTGGTGACTCCACTGGACTTAAAGAATTTGCAGACGGTGCTGACTCTGGTGTTCAATTACCTAAAGGTACTACTGCACAAAGAGACTCATCAGCTTCGACTGGTGAAATAAGATATAACACTGATACAAAAAAAGTTGAGTACTGGAATGGACTTAATTGGGTTTCTAACTCTTTTGTAGACGTAGATGAAGCAGAATATGACGGTGTTATGACTATATCTAGTTATACAAAGTCTAATTATCCAGATGCTTATTCTGAATCTTTAAGAGCTATAAATAGAGAAACAGCTGGAGTTCTAGTTTTAGATAACTATGCAAACGGAAAAAAATGGTTAAATAATTTCTTAATGCACGGAATAGCAACACCTAGGGCTACTCACGCAGGATTAACAGAAGCAGATGCGAGACTTGGTGCTGCTGGTCTAAACACTTTAGAATCAGAACATAGTGCAAGACATACTCCTATTTTAGAACTTAAAACTGATATGGCTGATAACTCAGAGACAAATGCAACTACTAAATCTAATATGGGTGCTATAACTTTTACAGCAAAATTAGGTTCTTATCAATATGACAGTTCAACAGTAAATACTCACGGATGGTCTAATGCAAATAAAGATTTTTCACTTGCTTCTATAACAACTAGAACTAGAAGTAACTATGCAGCTTACTATGATGATTATTTTTCTCCTCCATCAGAGTTAGATATATTTGTATCTCACGGATATTCTGGACCAATGAATGTAATGAATATTGGTTCACAATCATTTAGTTCTGATATGCAAGTTTCATTCCTTCTTGGTAGAACTGGTAACTATGCTAGTACTACAAGAAAAAGGCTAGCTAAATTTGATTTCCCTTTGAACACTGATTCTACAATATCAACATCCAATGCAGCCACAAAAGCAAATTCATTTACATTAGCAACCACAGAGCACTTTAGGACACAAGTTGCTCCACCTATGAATTTTAATGGAACTTCTTTTGGTTCTAGGGTGCAATATGGTGTAGAGTCAAATAAACATCATTACTATATTTATCATCATCCTACAGAAATTTTAGCTCACGATGGTCAAGCAAATCATAATACAAATCCTTTTGGAAGTTTTAACTTTATATTTGCTAAAAAGAATATGGACCAAAATAATATATCTGTTGGCTTTCAATATACTTTTCTTTACTATGGTGGTTCTGGACATACTTACGGTATAGATACTAATGGTATTACTTGTAAAGCTGCAGTAAGAGGTTATGACGACCTTATATCTACTAATCAATCTAGTTGGAGTTCTTTAGCTACTCAAGATAAAATAACTTTTGACAGTTCTTTCCCTAGCGGTGGTTCGACAACAACAGGTTCTTTTAATGCTGCTGGTTTTATTACATTTAAGATTACTGGTACTTACCAAGAAGGTTCTGACGAATTAAGCGTAAGATTCTCAGACTGGGATGTAACAAACTTATAGGAGTTATTATGGTAGTAGATGAAAGATGGATTGGCGACGAAAGATATAAAAGATGGGGTGTTACTAAATTACAAGAATATGGAAATACACCAGAAGAAGTTGCTCAATACATAGTAGATAATTCTGATGATTTTTCTGACAAAGTAATAGAAAAAGCAGAAGCTGTATTAGACTTATAATATAAATTTAATTCTGGGAGGAATGGTGGACAAGAATATATTTCATTTAGTGGGTATGCCACGTGCTGGTAACACAGTGTTGGGTGGTATAGTAAATCAAAATCCAGACTTACAGGTTAGTCCTTTAAGTCCATTAGCAAGGACTGTTAGTACTTTACATCAATCTTTTGGTGGTGAAGCGTGGGAAAATTTTGACTGGTCATCAGAACAAGATTCTTTAGCTAGAAAAACCGCACAAGCTTGGTACTCAGATGCGAAAGCCAATAATATTATTGACAGAGGTACTTGGTTTCCAGAAGTAGTAAAAAGATTATCTGATAATCCAAAAGTCATAATTTTACAAAGGGATATATTTGAAGTATTTGCAAGCTTTATAAAATGGGCTAATAATAATATTGATAATTTTATTTATACAAATGTACCTTCACGCAAGCCAGAACAAGTAATGTCCTATTTGTCTGAGTACGGTAATGTACAAACATCTGCAAGAATGATTTATACATATCAAAAATATGTTAAAGAAAATAACGACATTGATATTATGTATATTGATTACAAAGATTTGACTGGTGATACAGAAAATGTTATCACAAATCTATATGACTTTTTAGAAGTAGATATGTTTGACCACGACTTTAATAATATTAAAGATTTTCAATTTGAAGGACAAAAATACAATGACTCTAGGGTAGGAACTAATTTACATAAACTTAAAGAAGGTTCTATAGAAACTACTACTCACGATATTGAATGGTTGTTTCCTAGAAATTTGTATGCTAGGTGGGTAAATATGAATGAACTCATATATACTCCAGAACAATTAGAGGAGAAATATAACAAATGAATATATTGATTTATGGATTACCAACATCTGGTAAAAGCACATTGGCAGAAAAAATTATTTCTATTACTGGTACAGAAAATGTGAAACATATAAATGCTGACAAAGTAAGAACTGCTTGGAGTGATTGGAACTTTGATGAAATGTCAAGAGTAAGACAAGCTAAAAGAATGCACGGTATTGCAAATCTAAATGCAATTGAAGGTGTAAATACAATTGTTGATTTTGTATGTCCTTTTGAAGATTACAGACAACTTCCAGCTTGGGATTACAAAATATGGATGGATACAATTACTGAAGGTCCCTATGAAGATACAAATAAAATTTTTGAAAAACCAGCTTTTCATACGGTTGATATAGTCGTTACTTCTTGGGAAGAAGTTGATGATGTCGCTAAAAATATAGCTGATATGATATTGAATCAAGAAGAAGAATAATGTTTGACCCTAAAAAACCTACAGTACAAATGCTTGGTAGATGGCAACCATTTCACGATGGTCATTTAGCTCTATTTAAAGAAGCATTAAAGAAAACAGGTCAAGTATGTATTATGGTCAGAGATACTGGTGGCACTGACGATAGTAATCCATTTGACTTTGACTTTGTAAAAGAAAAGATTGAAGAAGCATTACTTCCAGAATATGAAGGTAAGTTTATAGTACAACTAGTACCAAATATTACCAATATAAGTTATGGTCGTGGTGTAGGTTATGCAATAGAAGAGATTGTTTTACCCGAAGAAGTACAAAAAATATCTGCTACAAACATTCGTGCAAAAATGAAAGAAGTAGCAAAAGATATTATTGATGCCACAGCTAATTCACCCTTAGATTAATGCAAATACAGTTTATATCAACTGTAGATGGTTTAGATAAGGTAGAAGAATTATTACCAAAACAAAACTATATTCCTAATTGGTTTAAAAAAATACCTAGATTATTTGAAGGTCAAAAATCTTTTGAGCCTGGTGGGACTGTAAGAAGATGTCCTAGCTATGCAGATTGGTTTAAGAGTGGAGTAATTGTTCCTAATTGGTGTGAAGTTATATTAGCTAATGATGGTATTAATTGGAGGTGGACTACATCAAGTGATATGTTTATGTGGGAGCAACACGACAACATGCAATATATAGACCACTTACCCAGTAATGTAAAAATAAATGCTGTTTATAAAGCTATAAATCCATGGAAGATAGTAACACCTAAAGGTTGGAGTGTAATGCAGTTACCTGTTTATTATGACTACAACCAGAACTGGGAAACATTACCAGGCATTATTGATACAGATAAGCATCATGAAGTAAATCCACAGATAGCTCTTACAGGGAACGATGAGATAATTAACATACCTGCTGGAGTACCACTTTTTAAATTAATACCTTTTAAAAGAGAAAAACTAAATTTAAAAATATTGAGTTATAATGATATATCTAAGAAACTTAAAAATAAGCTAGAAGAAAGACATCTAAGATTGATGACAAGTTTTACAGGTAATTATAGAAAATTAAATAAGTAGTTTCCATATACCACCATGTATGGCTAGGAGGCGGGTAATCTTTATTAGCTTAACGAACCCGCCTTCTAGAATGTTAGAAAACTAATTTAAAAATTATTAGAAAAAAAAATTTATTAAATAAATACCATAAATAATAAAAACATGTGATAGCATTACTGTATAAATAAAACTTAGGAGAAAAATGACTAAGAATGAAGACAATAACGCAGAACAAGATATTGAGCAAATTCTTGAAAATAATCAAAAATTAGTTCAAATTGCTCAAAATCAAGCTGATGTAATTACTGAATTAAGGCAAATGAATTCTGATAAGGATTTAAAAATTGCAGAACTTACAGCAACTATTAAAAGAATTCAAAATCAAATTGCCGCTGCTCAGGCGCAAGCTGACGAAGAAATCGATGAAATAGATACTGAGTTTGAAGAAGTAACTGACAGCAAAGATTCTGAAAATGAACAAGAATAATCCTTCTTTTGCAGAGGCTTTACAAGCTATAGATAAAGAAACTAATCATAGAGTCACTAAAATGGATTCTATTTTAAACAATTTAAGAAAAGAAGGTAACGACTCTGAAGCAAATGCTATAATCGATGCTTTAAGAAATACAGAAGAACCGTTATACAGAATTTATAAAGCCTTGCAAAATTCTGGGTATAACATTTCTTATTCAGCAATTTCTACGGCTAGAGGAAGAGTCTTAAAGGATGCCTAATTCTAACTTTTCAGACGAAGTAGAAAAACTACGTAAGTCTAGAAGAGACAAAGAAAATGCACGCAGGGCAAAAGAAAATCATCCGACTGGATTCGAACCAGGCGTACACTTAACAAATGGTGAAGGAACACTAACTACTAATGGTGTTTCCAAAAGAATTGAAAGCAATAACGAATGGTCGGCACACTTAGAACACTTTGGATTTAATCCTGAAGAATTTGAAGTCATTGACAATAAATTAGAATACCGCTGCTGGGAAGCACCAGTGGAAGGTGGTAAGCAAATGATGCATTACTACAAAGTAGGTATTCGTTCAAAGATAAATAAAGATAAAGATTTTGATTGGAAATGGCTGAAAAAATATGTTACTAGTAAAACTAATATTCCTAAACCTCCAAAAACAAAATCACTTAGTATGGTTCTGGCCTTAAGCGACTGGCAAATCGGCAAGCAGGATGGAGATGGTGTAGAAGGAATAGTCAGAAGAATCAATGAGATGATAGGCCAATTTAAAACTCTTATAAAAAATAATAAAAAAGCAGGACATGTTTATGACAGATTAATTATCTGTGGACTTGGTGATATCGTCGAAGGCTGTGATGGCCACTACTCGATGCAAACCGCGACAGTCGAAATGAACCAACGTGACCAAATTACAGTTGCAACTGGTCTAATAGTAAGAGTAATAAAAGAATTAGCCCCTTTGTTTCCTTTTACGACTATCGCAGTTGTAGGAGGTAATCATGGAGAAAATAGAAAAAATGGCAAAGCTTTTACTGATTTTGGTGACAACTTTGATAATCTTGCTTTTGACCAAGCATCAAAAATATTAGATGAAAATAAAGAGTTGTCTAAAAAATTAAGTTGGAATATTGCTGATAAAGATTTAACAATGACGCTAGATGTACACGGTAAAATTTTAGGGATAGCCCATGGCCATCAATTCCGTGTCGGGGGAGCAAATCATCCTGCAAAAGCAAATAATTGGCTATCAAAACAAGCAATGGCTAAAACAGATATTGGCGGTTGCGATATTCTTTTGTCAGCACATTTTCATCATTTATCAATAGAACATCAACGTAACACAACTTTAATACAGGCTCCAGCTTTAGATGGTGGTTCATTATGGATAGAAAATTCGCATGCTTTGACCTCTTCGCCAGGCGTACTTACATTTACTATTGATAAAGAGGGTGTCGATAATATAAAAGTTTTGAAAGGTTATGTTAAGTGAAATATCATCTTCTCGAAAATGAGAATGTGAATGCTCCAAAAAGAAAAAATGGTAAATTTGGGTGGTATTATCCAAAAAGAAGAGGTTCAATTCAAGGTATTGTCATTCATAGTGCAGAAGGCAATCCAGCTAAAAATGTTGCTGATTATTTGACTCTAAATACAGAACCTGCATCTGCACATGTAGTAATAGACGAATCATCAATAATACCTTTATTACCTGATGAGTCAGTTGCATTTCATTTATCTGGATATAATTCTAAGTCTTTAGCTTTAGGTGTTGCATACTGGTCACACAAATGGGGTGAAAATTTACAATTAGAAGATTTAATTTTAATAAATATTGCAAAATGGTGTAAACAAAAAGCAGAATTATATAATTTACCAATATCAAGAGTAAATAAAACTAATTGGGCAAGGGGACAAAAAGGCTTAATACATAGTGATGATTTTGAAACAAAAGAACATAAATATTTAAATGTACAATTTCCATGGGAAAAATTATTAAGTTACATAAATGGCGAAAAACCAAGTTTTAAAAGACAAGCTCCTCCTTGGTGCGGAAGAGTCTTTTCTTTTAAACAGCCTTCTATGAAGGGGGCTGATATAGCACAATGGCAAGATGCTGTTGGTGGGCTAGTTGCTGATGGTTTATATGGTAAACTGTCAGTAGGGCGTTGCAAAGAGCTTCAGAGAGAAGCTGAACTAATACCTGATGGATTAGTTGGACCACAAACATGGTACGCAACATTTCAATTACCAAAGAGAGGAAACTAATGAAGCTAGAAGTTTTAAGAATCAGCTCTCAAAACGATAGTACTAGCGGTATATTGTTCGACGTAACAGACGGAAAACGCAAATTTCTCTGCTATACGCTCGAAGATGAATATCGTAGAGTTAAAGTAAAACACGAGACTAGAATTCCAGAAGGGACATATAAATTGACCCTTAGAAGCGAAGGAGGTTTTCATAAGCGTTACCTTGCTAAATTTGGAGCAAAATTTCACCAGGGTATGATTTATGTAAACAAGGTCCCGAATTTCGAATGGATTCTTTGGCACCTGGGCAATTTTGAAAAAAATACCAGTGGTTGTCTTCTTTTAGGAAATTCTCAAAATGAGAATATTTCTGATAAGAAAGGTTATATAGGAGCGTCAACAGCGGCGTACAAGCGTGTTTATCCTATTATAAGAGATGCAATTTTGAGCGGTGAGGACGTTTCAGTAACCTATGTAGACTTTGACTACGTAGAAGGGAAACCAACACCAAAAGTAAAACCTGTTCGACCTAAAAAGCCTTATGACAAGGCTAATGCACAAAGCATAATGCGTCGTATGGGTGGACGAATAAAATAAGGAGGCTATATGCCAGACTATTGGAGAACTGCTTTAATCAGAGCAGCCAGAACTGCGGCCCAAACTTTTTTGGCCGTTTTATTAGCAAATCAAGCAGGGATGTTTGAGGCAGATGTATTAATGGCTGCAACAGTTGCAGGCGCATCAGCTCTCGTTTCTGGAATTCAGAATGCGTTAGAAGATGCTCCGTTTGATTTTATGAGCAAGATACCAAAAGGCTAAAAAGTCCTTTTAATTAAAACGACTATAATAGAAGAGATGGGTCAAATTTGGCCCATCTTTTTTTTATATAAGGAGCGCAAATGGCCGAAAAGGTTCAACAGGGATGGGCGCTATACATAAACATTCTAAAGAGAATAATTGCTGTGTTCGTTGCACAAGGTTTGTCAATACTTGGTGCAGGTTCACTTGTAGGTATTGATGTATATCAGTCTGCATTACTTGCAGGTATTATGGGTGTTGCTCACGTTGTAGAAATGTTAGCAAGAAAATATATAGATGATGGAAAAATAACTTTAGAAGAAGTTAACGAAGTATTCAATAGCGTACCTACTAGAAAGTAGGACATGCTTAAAAAAATTAATACGGCTTTACGCCTACTTGTTGTTGTTTTATTAATATATCCATTCCCTATTCCATCTGCTATGGCTGTAGAAGTTACAGAAACAGAAACATTTGATGGTGAAGGTGGCACTCAAGTTACTGACTTAGGAGTGCCTAGCGGTACTACTGCAATTGATAGTGATAATGTAGCTATCAGAAACGACCAAAACTGTTGTGGTGTTAGTGGTCAATATTTTTTTAGTTTATTAGATAATCAAACTGGACAGAATCAAAATACAACTGGTTTTACTTTTACTCTGCCAAGTGACCATAAC
>MDTD01042147.1_pt1 | contig 17956 bp, 20 predicted proteins | sample 811221 | NCBI WGS metagenome assembly MDTD01 (sample SAMN05326646, study PRJNA326480) | marine metagenome | isolation source: seawater | place: Pacific Ocean: South West | collected 2011 | reverse complement strand
TGACATCCCGATGATTTTCCCCGATGAGGTGGTAACCGAGGCCGAAAACCTGCCCGCCTTCACCGCCAAAGACATCGGTAAGCGTGAAGACATGCGCCAGATTCCGCTGGTAACCATTGACGGCGAGGACGCCAAAGACTTTGACGACGCCGTATGGGCGGAAGACACCGACAAGGGCTTTCATATTATTGTCGCCATTGCCGACGTGGCCCATTACATAAAAGAAGGCGGCAAGCTGGACGTTGAAGCCCAGCACCGCGGTAATTCCACCTATTTCCCGGACCGTGTGGTGCCCATGCTGCCGGAACGTTTAAGCAATGACCTGTGCTCTCTGCGGCCGCACGAAGACCGGCCTGTGCTGGCGGTGCATATGTGGATTAACCAACACGGCACCCTGACCAAGCATAAATTTGTGCGCGCGGTGATTCACTCTCACGCGCGGCTGACTTATAACCAGGTGCAGCAAGCGTTTGACGGCAACCCGGACGAAACCGCCAAACCGGTATTGAAAAGCACCCTGCTGCCGCTGAAAGCGGCCTACAAGGCCCTGCTGAAGGCCCGCGCCAGCCGCGGCGCAGTTGACCTGGACTTGCCAGAAGTGCAAATTTTAACCGACAAAGACGGCAACATTGAAACTTTTGAAACACGCCAACGCTTTGACAGCCACAAGCTGATTGAAGAAATGATGATTCTGGCCAATGTGGCCACCGCCACAGCACTGGAAACCAAAGGCGCCGAATGCCTGTACCGTGTTCACCCCGCCCCCGACGGCAAAAAGCTGGACACTTTAAAAGCGGTGATGAAAAGCTATAATGTCAAAGTGGGTGATATGGGCTCCAACCCCACGCCCAAAGCTTTTCAAGCGCTGTCCAATCGGGTGCGGGAGCATGGCTCGTCCACCATTTTGATGCGCACCCTGCTGCAAAGCCAGCAACAAGCCCGTTATGACAAAGACAACATCGGTCACTTTGGGCTGGCCCTGCAACGCTATGCCCACTTTACCAGCCCCATTCGCCGCTACAGCGACCTGGTGGTGCACCGTTCATTGGTGAAAAACCTGAACCTTGTGGGGGACGGGGCGCTGAAAACGCCAGAGAGCAAGCTCAGCGGCATTGCCGAGCATATTTCCTATACCGAGCGCCGTTCGCAAATGGCGGAATGGGAAGCCCGTGACCGCCTGACCACCCGTTACTTTGGGGAGTTCATCGGCAAGGAATTTAAAGCCACGGTAATGTCGGTGACCAAGTTCGGTATGTTTGTGGCCATTGAAGATGGCGTGGCTGAAGGTCTGTTGCCGGTACGCATGATGGGCGATGACCACTATATGTTTAACCCCAAGCGCCTGACCTTAACCGGCAAACACACCAAAAAACGCTACAGCGTGGGCAGTACCCTGCCGGTTATTCTGATTGAGGCCAACCAGCTGGAAGGCAAACTGACATTCGCGCCGGTTGGCTATCAAGAAACGTCAGGAAAAAACAAACGGCCGCACCACCGCCGCCGTCATCCCGGCACCCGCCGCCAGAAGGGCCGCAAAAAGAACTAACTCCACTTTAAGTCTTGCGCGCCAAGGGTTTATACTATACCTTCTTTTTGATACCGACCCATCTGGAGCTTTTCCTATGAAAACTTTTCTTAGCGCGCTTATTTGTACCTTGGCGCTTGTTCTGCTTTTTTCTGCCACCCCGGCCATGGCGCTGGATACCATCGACCTGCAACTGCGTCAATTTGGTGAGGCTGAATACATTTCTTCAAGCGAAAATGCCGATATCCTGCATCTACAGATGCGCCATATGAAATATGGCGCTGACGGCCGTTTGGATATTATCATTTTGAAGACCGGTAAAGCGGTTAATGAAAGCTCAGTCTGTTCGCTGGCAGCCAACGACAACCTTACTGACGGCAAGGCAACACCCTTTCCGCCCCAGAGTTTACTGGAACGTATGTCGGAACCGGACAATGCCACCACCCAATACGCGCAGGTGTTTGTTCTGGACTGCCCGACTACCCCTGCCAGCAAAGACCTGAGCACACCGGCCACCACTTTTGTCATACAGCCGCAAGGTGTGCAAAGCCTGAAGGTTGTTGGTTTTTCTTATGCGCTGGCGACGGAGAACCTCCCCCAGCGACTGCTTTATACCCTGACGTTTGAACTGGAGAATGGTGCTGAATTCACCGCTTACCTTCTCACGCAATAACGCACCAGCCCCTTCGGGGGCTTTTTTTATTGCTTTAGAAAGATTTGTATTGTATAAATTTCCCTGACCCTTGGTCCATCTGGAGCCTTTCCTATGAAAACTTTTCTCAGCGCTTGTGCGTTTATTATTCTTCTTTTTGCTATCCCAGCTGTAGCACTTGAAACCGATGGTATTGAGTTTCGGGATTTTATGTCTGGCGAGGATATTCAATTTATTGAAACCCCAGACTATATTCTTTTTCAGTTTCGGCAATATCGTTCCAACTTTGGTATGGATATTGTTCTGCTGAAAAGTGACGCAGAAACTGAGTATTCTGCCCAAGCGTTGACCTTTCCGGTTGAAAATTGGCGATCTCAAACTCCGCGAGGATACCTTGAAACTCATACCTTGTATCTCGACCTGTATGAGGTGGATATAGAGCGACCTGAAGCCGTATATGATACGCAGCCCCAGCCTTTACTAGAGCCGCTGGTTTTAGATCCTGCGGATGATATCAAAAGCATTCTTTTTGCAGGCTTTACCTATTCGGTAGGAGGCCCTTATGAAGATGCCCAGACCTACCCTGTTTTGGAATTCGAAATGAACAATGGCGACGTATTGCACGTCTATTTTAAATACCCTCAAACACTTTAAGCGTACGTGTCTTTGAGCCTCCATATGGGGGCTTTTTTTATTCGTCGCCCATGTGCTCCACACGGACCATATTGGTGCTGCCTTTCACCCCAAACGGGATGCCCGCGACAATCACCAGGTCTTTATTGCACCCGGCCAGGCCAACGTCTTTGGCGGTTTTGACTGACAGGTCAATCAGGTTGTCGCCATTGGCGGGCTCATCGGTAATGGTGGTGTTCAGCCCCCATACCAGCGCCAGCCGACGGGCGGTGCGCTCATTCGGGGTGATAGCCAAAATCGGCGGCAATGGCCGACGGCGGGACATACGCAACGCCGTAGAGCCGGATTCGGTAAAGGTAACAATGGCGCAGGCTTTCAACGTATCCGCCACGGTATAGGCCGCACCGGTAATGGCATCGCCCACTTCAATGGTTTCTTTTAAGCGGCGGCGGTCAATGGCACGCTGCCATGTACTGGACTGGGCTACGCGCAACAGCACAGAGTTCATCACCTCCACCGCCTGTACCGGGTATTTACCGCTGGCACTTTCGGCCGAGAGCATTAATGCATCCGCGCCTTCAAAAGCGGCGTTGGCCACGTCCGACACTTCCGCCCGGGTCGGGGTGGAGTTGTGCACCATCGACTCCAGCATTTGGGTGGCCACCACCACGGGTTTGCCTACGTCGCGGCACTTGCGGATGATTTTTTTCTGCAACGGCGGCACTTCTTCCAAAGGAATTTCCACCCCCAAATCACCACGGGCAATCATAATGCCGTCAGAAATGTTGATGATGTCGTCAATACGCTCTACCGCGTTGGGCTTTTCAATTTTGGCCATAATGCGGGCGCTCTCGCCAATCACGTCACGCAGTTCCTGCACATCTTCCGGGCGTTGCACAAAGGAAAGCGCCACCCAGTCCACCCCCAGTTCCATACCGAACTGAGCATCCTTTTTATCCTTTTCCGTCATGGCGGAAACAGGCAGGTCAACGCTGGGCAAATTTACCCCTTTACGGGAGCTTATTACACCGCCGGCGCGAACATCACAGGTCACACGGCTGCCATCGGTCTGGTTCACTTCCAGCTTGACCAGGCCATCATTAATATACACATGGTCACCGGGTTTAAGGGCTTGGAGCACCTCCGGGTGCGGTAGCGGCGCGCGCTGGTCATCGCCGGGGGTATCTTCCTCATCCAGAATAAAACGCTGGCCCACTTCCAGCTCCGGCTGACCGGTGACCTCGCCCAAACGAATTTTGGGGCCCTGTAAATCCTGCAAAACACACAACGGGCGTTTTTTTTCCGCTTCCAGCTCCCTTAGCGCGGCATACACTTTTTTATGATCGTCATGGGTCCCGTGGGAAAAGTTCAGGCGGAAGGCATCCGCACCGGCATCAATCAGTTGGTTTAAAGTGCCTTTGGTGTTGCTGGCCGGGCCGACGGTGGCCAAAATTTTAGAGGGGCGGTTGCGTAAAAAAGCCATGGGGAATCCTTGTTGTTGTCTCGTCCGTTTTATTCAAGTGTTCAATTTAGCGTAACATTAGGATATAGTGGTAAGGCAATTTGTAAAGAACAACAATATTTTTGCTATAAAATCTGGGGGCGAACAACCTTATGAATACTTTGTGGATTGGTCTTGCACACGTATGGCGGCACCGCTTTGCCATGTTGATGCCGGTTATTTTTATTCCGGTGCTGTTTTTATTGTGGAGCATGGGCCGCACGCCGGTTTTTGAGGCCACCACCACCCTGCACTTAAACAGCGATATGGTGCAATCCCCCTTATTAAAAAATGTGGACGACCCCGACCACATGGCCATTTTAACCCGCACCCTTAAAAGCGAGCATGTACTTGAAGATGTGTTGCATGAAAGCGGCATGTTATTGAATGGGTCAGACGACAAAAGCAAACAGCGCCTGATTGGTGCCATTCAAAACCGTTTGGACTTAAAAGTTCTGGAAAACGAGCTTATCCGCATCAACTACCAAAGTACCGACAAGGGCAATATCACCCAATTTTTAGAAACCTTGGCGTTTATTTTTGTCTCGGAGCTGTTGGCGCCGGAGCGCTTCCGTACCGAGCAGCAGCTTATTACCTTAGAAGAGCAAATCAAACGTTACGGCGAACAGGAAAAAACTCTGCGCGCTCAGCTGGAAAAGCTGGAGCAAATGCCCGTCCCTGAAGATGCGGAAGCGGAAAAAACCAAAATGCGCGAACTGGTGTCGTTAGAATTTGAAATTGAGCGTCTGCAAGCCCAAAAAGCCATGGCGCAGGAAGAATATGACGAACTGCTCTCGCAGGCGAAAAATTTAGTATCTTCTTACGACCCCAACAGTCCTAATCGTGTGCTGTGGTTTGTAGAGCCCCCGGTGGTCATCACGCCGGATATGGGTACCCTGCAACATGTACAGGCCGCGTTTAAAGGCCTGGGGCTTGGCTTTTTGCTGGGTCTGTTTCTGGTGTGGCTGGCGGTTAAAACCGACAAGAGCCTTAAAAACGATGAGCAGGTCATCAACGTATTGGGGGTTAAGGTTATTGGTCACCTGCCCAGCTTTGGCCCGCTGCACCTGGAAAAAGGCAGTATGCTGATCAAGCACGCCGGTTAAAATTCTTATTCCATAAAAAAACGCCCGGCAGGGCCCGGGCGTTGATTGGTATTCAGTCGTTAAAAGTTCGTACTTTCAGCCACCATATGGCGGGTAACACTAACCAGTGCCCCGGCATGGCGACCGGCACGCTTGAATTGCTCGTATTGCCGCTCACTAGCGTTCCCGTGACGGGCAATGCACCGGATGCGCCCCAGCGCCCCTTTGGCGCGGAAAACGCGGGCATCTTCGTCCAGAATGTCCACCAGTTTGCTCACAATCTCGTGCAGTGTTTTTTCGTTCAGGTTGTGGTCAAAGTAGCGAACCGGCTCCCCCGTGGCGGTGGTTTCATTGGTTCCATAGCACATGGCCCGGTCAATGTTTTCCTGTGCCAGCAGGCGGTTGGCCGGGCTGGACATGTCCGGTACCTCCAGCGCGCCCCGGTCCAGCGCCCGTGCCAGAGCCTGAAACAGCGCCACCAGCGCCACCGTGTCTTCCACACAAGGAACACTGTCCGGTGCGCGCATTTCCATGGTACCGTAGGACGGGTTCACCCGCAGGAAATACCACAGCTTGTTGGCGGCCCAGCCGGCTTTGGCCAAGGCTTTGGCCTCCGCTTTGTAGGTCGCGACTGAATCGTAATACGGCGGCAGGCCGGTACGACCGGTTTGGGTAATCAGCGATATACGCCGACTGGCCACACCGGTATCACGCCCCTCCACAAAGCGGGACGACGCTGACAGCGCCACAAACAGCCAGACAAACCAGCTCATTTTGTTCAGAACGTTCAAGGTCTGCTCCAGCGCCCCGACCCGCACATGAATGTGCAAGGCGGCAATCGGCTGGGACAGCATGGCATCACCGTAGCGGGCAACAACATTCTGCGCGGCTTCATTCGCCACCACAAACTCTTCCACATCACCATTCTGGCGCGGGCAGTCGCGGTTGCGAATCGCCACCGTCGGCAATGTGCCACAAGCCGCGATATCCAGCCCGAACTCAGCGGCCATAGTGCCGGCCAGTTCACGAATACGCCGAATTTCCTGCCGGATCTGGCCCGGCCGGTGACAGCGTTTGGTTCGGCCTTCCAAATGGGTGCGAAACACCTCATCGGTTAAACCGTCGGCCGGCTGGTCTTGAAGCATTTTGTGCATGGCATCCGGCATAAGGCCGTTGACCAGCAAATACTCTTCTTCCACGCCGACAGCCCAGCGGTTTTTAGACATAAAAGCTCCTGAAAGGTCAAATCAAGAAAAGGGATAGGTTATGTTTATAGTAAGGCGAAAATGAGCGGACTGCAACCTTGGCCTATCCAAGCGTTTTATTATTTGTATAAACTGTGGTTAAATATGAAGGGTTTTAAAATAAGCAGAATAAGGATTTAGTTTGATGAGCAACCTTCAGCCTACCTCTTTTACCGAAGTTGGCCGTATTCACCGCTCCCTGCTGGGCAGCGGCAAATGTTCGCTGGTGGTGACCTGCGCCAAAGGGGCAGAAGGCACATCTTTACTCAGCTTTCTGCTGGCCCAGCGCTCGGTTGAATCCGGCAAAAAAACCCTGTTGGTGGATACCAATATGAAAAACACATGGGCCTCGGACGAGTTAAACTTAGAGCGCACCCCGTGGGAGCTTTCCAACACGACCAAAGAACTTAAAATCGCCGCCAAAGCCACCCAGGTGGCGGGCAGCAAAAACTTCTGGGTGTTGCCGGCCCCCAAAGATGAAGCCAGCATTTTGTGGCTGAAAGAAACCAAAAATGCGGAAAAGTTCATCAAAGCGCTGGAAAAAGATTTTGACCATGTGATTGTTGACACCACCCCCATCGGCGCGCTAAATCGCCAAAATGTGGACCCGGTGGTGCTGGCGTCTGTGGCCAAACGGGCCACGCTGGTGGTGCTTTCCGGCACGACTGATGCCGACAAAGCCCGCACCGCCACCCGTCAATTGCAAGAAGCGGGCGCGGACTTAAAAGGTGTGGTATTGAACGACGCCGAAAAACCTGCCCCCAAAGACCAACTGCTGGATATGGCGGCACGCTTTTCCAAAATCAGCCCCGGCTTTGGCAGCTGGCTGAAAAACAAAGTCAGCCGACTGGAAATTTAAACACCTTTAAATCTAAACATGTTTGTTTTTACCTCCTAAAAAAACGCCCCGAACGGGGCGTTTTTAATCCATACATCAGCGTTTACTCATCCCCTGTGCCGGGTTTTTCAATCAACTCGGTTTCTTTCTCTTCCGAGGTCTTATCCGCCCATTCTTCCGCGTCATCCAGCGGGCCTTTGCTTTGGGTAATGACCGGCCACAAAGCGCTGAACTTTTCGTTCACTTCGGCCCAGTGCTGCTCTTCAGGTTCCAGTTCCTCATCCGATTTAATCGCCTCAATCGGGCATTCGGGCTCGCACACGCCGCAATCAATGCATTCATCCGGGTTGATGACCAGCATGTTTTCCCCTTCATAAAAACAATCCACGGGGCACACCTCCACACAATCAGAATACCGGCAGTTGATGCATTTTCCTGTTACTACAAAAGGCATGTGCTTATAACCTCTTCATTTTCAACGTGTTTTAATTTTATCCGCCATGGGCTGGATGCATATATACATCAGCCTGTCTTTTTTTGGCAAGTACGGACTTGTACCAACATACATAAAATATACGCAGGTGGCCAATGGCCGTATATACTTTGTGGGGAAATAATAAAAAAAATATGCTTGGGGTAAAGCACATTATTCAGGTGGGTTCTATTAAAAGGTGTTTACCTGTTTTCTTAGCTGTTGTTCTGGGCTTTGGCCTTAACGGCCTGCCAAGCTTTGCCCAAACGGACGATACCAGCCCCACAGCCGACCCCTCCGCGACCCAGCAGGACATCCCTGATGCCAACACCCCGCCGTATATTCTTATTGAAGGCAAAAAGGTGGTCTCCAATAAAAATAAAGTGGCCCTGCTTCAACAGGAAATGTTGCCGGAAAGCCTGCAAAACGAAGAAATTAAAGACCTGTTGGAAAACCGCGTAAAAATGCGGTATTTCACCCACAACCCTGCCCAGGGGCCGGTTGATGCCCCCATCACCCTGATAGAAATGACGGATTTAAGCTGCCTGCAATGTATGGATACCCTGCGCGCCGTTGATGACATCATGAAAAAATACAAGGGCATAATCCGTCTGGTGCACATGTATTTACCGGTGGATATGTACAACGCCACCAACCCGGCGGTATTTTACGGTAAAGTCGCCCAGTATGAAGACAAATTCTGGGAGTACCGCAAACTGGCCATGGAAACCAAAGAAAGCAAAGAGCAGGATTATGCCCACATGCTGGTGCAGTCGGGCATTGATGCCAGCCGCACCCGCCAGCTGATTCGGGAACGGGCCCGGAACTTCTACCGTGAACTGGATGCCGACAGCGCCCTGGGCCGTGACCTGCGTCTGCCCAATCCGCCGGTACTGTTGATTAACGGTATTCGCCTGGGCGGGCTTATTCCGGTGGCGCATCTGGAAGATATCATCAAGTATGAGCTGGCCATAAAAGGGGTGCGCTGATGCCGTTCGCGTTTGATGATCACCTCAAAGAAATTCGCAAGGCGCTGACCGAGCGGCTGAACATGCCCTCCGGCCGCGGCAACCCGGCCGATAAAACCTTCCCGCCCTTCCCCACCTATACTCTGGAAGACGGCACCAAAGAAGTCTTGTACCACCTTGACCACGCCGTATGGGTAGAAAGCAACCGCCTGCGCCCGGAAGAAGAGGAAGCGGACGAGGACAAAACAGATGAGGAAAACGATGAAACAGACGACGACCCCCACAGCCGCGCTGAGCACATCGGTACGCCCGAAGAAGAAAGTGCCAGTCAAAAAGAGCTGAAAGCCGGCATTCCACAAAGCCTGTTTTCCCCCTATGCCGACCAGTTCTTTGAGCGCTACAGCGGTGCTCTGCCGGAGGAAATTGACGAAACCTACCTGCCCGACCCGTCGATTGCTGACAAAATGACCCGCGAGGAAAAGTACCTGTTCACCCTGATGGCGCGGGAGTTGGAGTATATGTCCACCCACGAAATCGGCGGTAAACGCATGGCAGTAACCACCGCCCAAAAGGCCAAAAAAGCCCTGCACACCTTTGCCATGGGCCGCAAGGTAGATGCGGTCAACCTGCTGAAAAGCGCCCGCGCGGATGATGTGAACAACCGCATGATTTCCTTTTTAATCAGCCAGATTTTATACTTAAAAGCCCACCAGGGGAGCAGCGGCTCTCTGCCGGAAGCCCGTAAAGAAGCGGCCCAAGCCTGCTTTACCGATGACCGCATTGAAAAAGACACCATGATGCATATCCGCTACCAGACCATTGCCAGCGAAGTGCACCTGTGGCCGGAGCGGGCCTTAAATTTGATGCGGGATTATTATATGCTCAACCCCGAAGGCCTCACCGGGCCGGAAGGTTTTGCGCTGAATGAGTTTTTGCACCTGAAAACGCTAATTCTACTGTCTAAAATCCCCTTAAAACACTGGAAGGAATTTGAAATTGAAAGTGTTGCGGAGGTGGTGCAGCGCGTCCCCGGCGGGGCGTTGATTTATCTGTTCTTCTTCCGTGACCCCATTATTGAAGCCCTGGAAGCGGGTAAAACGGCCTTCAACCCGTTTTTAGAGGTAGAAAAAAACCTGAACCGCAGCTACCAGATGTATGAGCGCATCCGCAACACCATTGACAAGCAGTTTACCTCCGTCGGCACTTTGGAAGACGGCCCCAAACACACCTGGACCATTCAATACCGCTACCTGCAGCATTTTATGAACACCGCCCCGGTTCCGGAATACGATGAAATTTTAATGTTCTGCAGTCTGGATGGCCGCCGTTATGAAAGCGGCAGCTACCCTGACCCGCACATGCAGGACGAAGGGCTTATCCATAACCTGTACTGGCGCACGTGGTGCAGCTCTATTTCCCCCATTGAAGACCTGCGCGGCGAAAACAACGTTCTGCCGTTTGATGACGTCGCCTCGGACAGTATGATGATGAAAGACTTTGACGCGCTGATGGAATCCTTAGAAGAAGCGGAGTTGGAAATTATTGACCCGGAACGCTGGAGCGTGTGCACCGAATATTTAAGCCCCTACAGCTTTGACAACCTGCTAGAAACCAGCGCCGGGCGCAGCCTGCCGCCGCAGATGCGCGGGCCGGACAACTCGTTTTTCCGCCCGTACTACTCGCTATGGGCAGGCAACCGCGAAAGTTTAGGGCACCTGCCGTCAGAGGTGATTCGTCAACGGGCGGAAAAAGGTATGTTCGCCAACTTAAAAGAAGTGATGGCCGCCTTTGAAGGGGCGCGTATCCTGCTGGACAGCCCCGTATCAGGCCTGAAAGACCGCTTCAAGGCCGCGTGGAAGCGTTATAAGCAGGAAAAAGGCCACACCGGCGCTTTTGACATTGACCCCACTGAAAACCTGATTGAACACATCAGCGATTTCTGGTGGCTGTATCTGGTGCTGCTGCCGCTGGCGCTTTTGACCTTCTTTGCCATTCTTTCCGCCGGCAACACGCAAGATGCCATAAAAACCTTTGTGTTCCTGCTGCTGGGGATTGTGGTGCTGGGGATTATATTCACCATTTACGTCGCTTACAAACATCAGGATGACAACAATGAACCGCCGCGCGAATAAACGCTAAACCACCCCCTTCTCATACGCCAGTATCGCCGCTTCCGTGCGGTTATTGACCGACAGCTTTTTTAAAATAGATTTTATGTGAACTTTTACCGTTCCTTCGCTGATATCCAGCGCACTGGCAATCACTTTGTTGGCTTTGCCGCGCGCCATTTCTTTTAAGACCTCTTTTTCTTTGGGGGTCAGCTCTTTAAACGCGGCATCGCCGTGCTTTTTTTTTAGGAAAATATCGGTGGGATAGACGCTTTCATCGGCCATAATCAGGCTGATGGTATTGTTAAGGACTTCCGCGCTGGAGGCTTTGTTTAAATACCCTTTCACCTGCAGTTCCATGGCTTCTAATATGTCGGCATCGGTGCCGCCCATGGTCAACAACAGCACCCGCGCGGCCGGGTCATGCTCTATAATTTTACGCGACGCCTCCAAGCCGTCCATCACCGGCATGGACAAATCCATCAAGACCACATCAGGTTTTATTTCCATATATTTTTCTACGGCCTGGGCCCCGTTTTCCGCCTGGTCAACAACCATGTAGCGGTCGTGATCCAGCACTTTCAACAGGCCCTCACGCATCATTTTATGGTCATCCACCAACAGGATTGAAATCAATGGCTTTTCCATGCTTTGTCTTTCTTATTTTTTGATGTTGATATCCAAACAGGTGCCGTGCCCCAAACGACTGGTGAGGTTAAACGTCGCACCGGGGATGGATTCCACCCGTTCGCGCATAATATCCAGCCCATAACCGGCTTTATCGGCGGTGTCTTTTTGACGTTTAAAGCCCTTGCCGCTGTCTTGAAGGGTAAGGTTGAGGGCTTTTGGCGTTTCTGTAACAGCAATGCTAACATTTTTATTGTTGGCGTGTTTGTAGGTATTTATCAGAAACTCCCGTATAACCCAGCCCAGCGTGTGCTTCACCGCCTCTGGCAGGGCATCCAGCCGCCCCAGCCCGTCTTTTTTAATTTTCAGGCCTAAATCTTTCACCGCAAAGGCCACCACATCGCCGGGCAGAAGGGCGTTGTCCAACGTTATGCTGTCCACTTCGTCATGGCGCAGCTGCTGAATAAGGCCGCGCATATCTTTTTGCACACGTTTTACAATGTCCTGCATCTCTTTTAACGAAGCGTGCCAGTCCACTTTTTTACCATCCACAGCCTTTTGCAGGCGCTCCACATACATGCCCAGCGCCAATATATCCTGGCTGACGCCATCATGCAGCTCGGTGGTTAACTGGCGACGCAGCGCAAAGGATTTCAAGCGGCTTTTCAGGTTCATTACCTCATGCACTTCGCTCAAGTCCATTACCATGATGTAATACAGACTCTCGCTGGAAAAATTCTGGATGATATGCCCCACCGTCACCTCCACCGGTACGCGACCACGCCCGGCCACCATGGCATAACAATCTTCCACCATGGTTTTTGACCCGCCACGGCCCATGTCATCCAAGGTATTCTGGTTGATATTTACAAAGGTAAAAATGCTCTCCTGCTCTACCGGCTCATTGTCCAGCTTAAAAAAGTCCAAAAACGCCTTATTGACAAAGGTTAACTGGCCGCTGTGGGTGAACACCCCCATCGGCTGCGATGCCTGTTCAATAATCGATATAGCCAGTTGAATCATAGTGTTTTCTACCTCTTTTAATCCTTTTTATTATGCACAAGGTGGTGACATTTACATACACCCCGCCCATCTTCGTTTTTTGGGAAAAATAAGCCTATCTACCCTGATTTTATTAATATATTTACCCCGCCCCACCCCGCGCAAATCTGCTAAAAAACGCAGATTGTCATACGTACGATGTCGTTAATATTTTACCTATTGGTATGAAAAGCTTGACTTGGGGGTAAATATTGATTAAAAGTAGCTCCTGTTTTGCGTGTAAAGCAGTAGAAAACAGGTTATAATGCACGCAACAAAAAGCTAAAGATTAAAGGAATTTGAACCATGGCAACACGTACCGGTAACAGCATTTACATCAAGCTGGAATCTACGGCTATTAATCCAGCGACCGGCAAAAAGACCGGTTATTACTACGTGACCACCAAAAACCCAAAAAGCCAGAACACAACCGAAAAGTTTGAGTTCAAAAAGTACGACCCGGTTGTACGCAAGCACGTGGTGTTTAAAGAGACCAAGCTGAAGAGCTAAGGTTCTTGCATAATTCTTAAGGCCGCCCCACAGGGCGGCTTTTTTATTGCGCAAAAGGTCATTGTATTTTATAACTTTACCTGACCCTTTGACCCATCTGGAGCTTTTCCTATGAAACTTTTCCTCAGCGCCCTTGCGCTTGTTTTGGCTTGCTTTGCCGCGCCCGTGGCGGCGGAACTCAACACCGACCACTTCCGCATCCTGACCTGGGGCAACATCCCACCCGGCGAGACTTGTGACGCCACCCAGGGCATCTGTTCCACCCAGAAAGGTGATATTTATGTGCTCAACAACCATCTCTACACCACCCTGGTGTTCTGGCAGGGCGAAGAACGTATTCTGGCTATTCATCTGTGGAAGAACGCCACCACAGCTCTGGAAGATGGCGATGCCGTCACCATCCCTCCGGAACGCTTTTTTGACCTTGGGACTAGTGACTACGACCCCACAAAAGACGCCTATCTGGCCGATTTCTGGCTGGATGAGCTAATTGGGCCGTCCGAAAACATTCTCACCCTGACCCCGCCGTTTACCGACGGCACCCTGAAGCAGGTGATGTTCCTCAACAGTGGCTTCTACGCCAACACGCAGGAACTGGGTTACCTTATCGGCCTGTCGTTTGAAACACCGGATGGCAAGGAATACCACATCTATTTGCGACGCTAAACCACTCACCGCCCCCTTTTGGGGGCGTTTTTTTGCTTGTTTACGTCTGCCTGCGCAGGCATCTACGATATATATTACTTTACCTTATTATTTGTCGGGTCGCCATCCGGAGCAGTACGGCTGTGGGATTTTACTTTAGTGCCATCATCACGGCTATAGTTTTTGACGTTGACGTCATCATAATAGCGACGATTGCTCGGGTCAGGTTTTGCCTTTAACTCACCAGAACGCACTGCATCCGCCAACTCCCTACGTAATCGCCGCTCTTTTTCTTCAGGTTTTAATTTTAGTTTTGCTAATTCTTCTTCCTTTTGAATGCCGTAGCGATTATTTGCTACATCCTGCTCCCATTCATCTGTTGGATTCCCCTTCCATTTTGTTTCAGGATCTAGGTCAAATAAATTACCTACTGAATTTGTGCGCTCTCCTAACTCTCTTTTCAACTCATTACCACGTCCCAAAACATCTGCGATAAAGCTGTTTGTTTTCTCGCTCACCTTAGCGCTGACATATGCATGTCGGAACGCATCAATTTCACCCGGCTCTGTCAAGCCATGTTCACGAGCAATTTGGTTTGCCTGTTCACGCATATCACTTGTTGAAAGCGAAGCTTGAAACTCTTGTTTATTTTTCTCCATGATATTTACCCTCCTTATTTAGGTACAAAAAAAATCCCCCAAGGGGGATACTTACGGTTATTTAACTTTTATTAATCGCCATACAAAAGGTGTGAAACATAAAGCAACACTCCGTTAAAAACAAAAAACCACAGAATGCTCAAAGCAATCAGCCATTTTATAAAGGCTCGGGTGAAAATGGTTTTTATATCCATACAGCCAACTCTCTCTTACCCAAAATAGTTTCCACCGACAACCATCAACCACCAAAAAACAAAAAAGGCGACAAATCCAGCAATGGCGCTCAACAACACACACAAAATAACTTGAGTCACCAGCACTTTATTCATTACTTCTTCCTTTAAAATTTATCCACCTCACCCAAAAAGCGCGGTTTTTGGGTGGGTGTTCAAGGGAAAAACCAAAGGTTCTTCACCTTAAAAATCCCTTTTCCTATACGTCATGCCTGCGCAGGCAGGCATCTACGATATAATTTTGCAGGGCGTAACAGCGCGACAGGGATTGCCTAACTGTAGGTTTATATTATCAAAACTGGGGACAAATGTCAACAAAATTCTAGTCAGGGTTGTGGTTATAACTTCAATATGTTGACTAAACTACAGAAAAAAGCCATATTTGCGGTTATGCAAAAAGTAAAAGATTTGATTAATTTTATTGGAGTTTGGCAAACTATTGCCTCATTGGCTGGTTTTTTTGCAACTTTATGGCAAACATACCAAGAAGCGCTGCCTTGGCACCTTATACTTTTCTACTCCTTCGGTGTGTTCTTTTTTATATCTGTGGGAATTGCCTCAATTCACTATACTTTCAGACAACTAACTGTCTTTAAAAGGCTTGCATATATCCACTCTGTGCCCATGATACATGCAGATGTTGATCAAAAAACTATTGGCTTATATTTCAAATGCACTCTTAAGAATATAAGCCCCTTTAAAACTATGTACGCCAAACTTGAAAGAGGTGAATGCAATTTGCAAGGCAAAACAAACTCTCAACCAGAGCATAAGGAACCTATTATAATAGTCCCTCCCTTACAAGAATTCTCACTAATAGTTCCCGAAGTTCCTAACTTAGATACAAACAAAACTATTACAGGAAAGCTAGAGGTAGAAGTTTTATATGGGGATGATGAAAATAACTTACCCTACAAGCTAAGCTACAAGTTTGAACCTATCATTAAAATTAGCAGACTAAAAGAAGCAAGCGCAGAAATGCACTTTAGTGGAGCACTAATAAAATACGAACATAAAAAATCATAACCTACTTCCCCCACGCCTCTCGCGTCAGTTCCCAGATTTCCTGCTGGGTGTAGCGGTCGCGGTCGTTGACGTCGGTGGGGCGGACCTCCACCAGTCTGGCGCCGGTTTTTTCTTTAATCCGTCGGGAGCGGTCGTTGCCCAGCCCATTGCTGAACACCAGCTTTTCATAGCCCAGCTCACTAAAGGCGTAGTTGGTAATCGGCACCACCGCTTCGGTCATCAGCCCCTTGCCCCAATGGGCGCGGGACAGCCAGAACCCACGATGTTCGGGGCGGCCTTCCCACCATAAGTCCACGGCGCCAATCAGCTCGTCTGGCCTCTCTTTTAAAAACAGCCCCCACATCCAGCGGGTTTTGCCCATGGCGGGGAAAATAACGTTTTCCAGAAACTGCTCCACGCCGTCGTCCGGGTACGGCCACGGCACCGCGCCGGACAGGTGGCGGATGACCTCAAAATCCACAAAATGCTTTTTGTACGCCGGAATATCGGCACGGGTCACTTCTTTCAACAGCAGGCGTTCGGTTTCAAACGTCGGGAGCATTTGTTTATCCTTTCTTTAACTTAAATTCCGCGTCAACGGGCACATGGTCGGAAGGCTTGGGCTTGCCGCGCTCTTTTTTGTGGTGAGTGCCGCCGATGTAGGCCTCTAACAGCGAATCCGTCACCCAAAAGTGGTCAATGCGCCACCCCTTGCCCGTTTGGTAGCTAAGCTGACGGTAGTCATACCAGCTGAAAACCTGCTCATCCGGGTTTGTATGACGAAAGGCATCGGTCAACCCCCAGTCGCGCAAATTTTGCAGCCACGATTTTTCCTCGTCGGTGAACATGCAGCGGCCGCGAACTTTTTCGGCGTCGTAGACGTCAATATCGTCCGGCGCGACGTTCAAATCGCCACACAAAAGCACTTTTTGCGTTGGTTTATAACTTTTCTGCAATGTTTCCAACATTTTTCCGTAAAATTGCCGTTTAAAAGAAAACTTGGGCGAATCGGGGCTCTCACCTTGGGGAAAATAGCCGTTAATTAAGAAAATATCCCCCATTCTGGCCCGTATAATACGGGTGTGGCCTTCCAGGTCACCATCATCAAAGCCAAACTCAACGTCAGCAAGGGGTTGGCGGCTAATCAACGCCACACCATTGTACGCCGGCTGGCCGTGGATATAAACATGTAAACCCCTGTCTTCAAAGGGTTCTTTGGGGAAATCCTCGTTTTTGACTTTGGTTTCCTGCAGGCACAAGACGTCCGGCCGGTTTTCGTCCCACCAGTTCAAAACGTGCTCCAGCCTTGCCCGAATTGAGTTTACATTCCAGCTTGTGACTTTCATCTTCTTAAAAAACCCTTGGTTGTGTTAAATTATTAGCCAATATGACAAACACCATGAAAGATAAACTGGAACAGGCATTTTGTCCACTTTGGCTGGACATTAAAGACCTGACGCACCTGCATAAAGACCATGCCGGCGCCAAAGAAACCGGCGGCGGGCACTACATTTTGACCATTGTGTCCGATAAATTTGACGGCCAAAACCGTATAAAACGCCACCGCATGGTGTATGACAGTTTAAAAGATATTTTTGAAGAAAAACAAATACATGCGCTCTCTATCAAGGCATTTAGCCCCATTGAGTGGGCGCAGGAGAACGATGTTTAACCATGAGCACCGATGTTTTAATTATTGATGACGACGCCGCCCTGGGAGAGATGCTCTCCCTGCATTTGGACGACATTGGCCTGACAGCCAAAAACGTCACCACCAGCAAAGACGGCTGGACGTTCATTCAACAGGAAAAACCAAAACTTATCCTTCTGGATCAACACCTTCCGGACACATTGGGCCTGAACATCGTCCCACAGTTGAAAGAAACGTTGCCGAATACCTCCATCATTATGATTACCGGCAAACACGACATGGAACTGGCCATCCAGGCCATAAAAGCCGGGGCGAGCGACTATATTCACAAACCGATTGATACCGAGGAACTTGACCGCGCCATCAACACCGCCCTGTCCAGTCAAAAGGCGCATAAAGGCTTAAATATTAAGGAGGGTGAAGCCACACCCAGCAGCGAAGCGCCACAGATTGTCGGCACCAGTAAAGAGACATTGAACATCGTCAAAGCGATTGCGGTGGCCAGCCAATCGAACGCCACAACCCTTGTGACCGGAGAATCCGGTACAGGTAAAGAACT
>MDTD01174908.1_pt1 | contig 17960 bp, 13 predicted proteins | sample 811221 | NCBI WGS metagenome assembly MDTD01 (sample SAMN05326646, study PRJNA326480) | marine metagenome | isolation source: seawater | place: Pacific Ocean: South West | collected 2011 | reverse complement strand
CAGTTAAACCACTTCTATTATCTGTAAATGTTATAAATATATTGTTATGGTAAGCTTCAATTTTTGGTCCACTCTGATTATACGCAATAATATTATTATGATTATAATTTATTTGTATTGGAACACTAAACGTTATTCCATTATCATAAGATTTCGCATAGAAAATATTTTTATCATTACCATTAACACTCACCCAAGTTAAGTGTATGATATTATTATGAATGATTGCCTCAGGAAATCTTTGATCATTTGAAGAGAAGGTTATTCTATTTTCTTCATTAAAAATAAAAGTTTCTGAAAAAATTACACCCGTATAAAAAATGACAAAAAATAAGATTTTGTTCATATTTTTTACAGAAATTACAATATTTTTTAGAGAGGCCAAAAATACATAATCAAAGGTGTACCAATACATACAATTAATATCTCTAAAGGTAATCCTAATCTCCAGTAATCACCAAAACGGTACCCCCCTGGTCCAAGAATTAATGCATTACATTGATGACCAATTGGTGTCAAAAATGCACACGATGCACCAATTGCTACAGACATCAAAAATGGATCTATACTCACTCCAATTGAAAGAGCTATGCCAACACTTATAGGTCCCATTATTAATGCTGTTGCTGCATTATTGATTATATCAGATAGACACATTGTTATTACCATGATTAATGCTAAAATAAACCAAGAAGGAAGTCCATTTGTTAGAACGACAACTTGATCTGCGATTAATTTGGTTGTGTTAGTATTTTCTAGTGCCTCACTCAAAGGTATCATCGCACCTAATAAAACAATTATTGGCCAATCTATACTTTTATATAATTCTCTTATGGGTAGTAAACCTGTAAATATGTAGATTAAAATAGCTAATATAAATGCAATAGTAGTAGGCAATATATTAAAAATACTTAACACTATCGCAAATAAAAAAGTCATTGATGCAGTAATAGCCTTATTTTTATTACTTATTGAAATATCTCTTTTTGCTAATGGTAATAAGTTTAAACCTGATATTAAATCAGAAATATATGATTCTTCAGTTTGTATTAATAAAACGTCTCCAACCATAAACTTTACATTACCCAATCTTTTGTGAATAGGTTTATTTTGTCTGGCTACAGCAAGTAATATAATTTGATTAGATGATCTTCTTCTTAAATACTCACGTGATCTACCTACTAGTGGAGAATCTTGGGTAATAACAACTTCTGTTAATCTTGCAGATTCAGTTTTTATAACTTCAAGTCGTTTTTTTAACTCTTTCCCAAGCTCAAATTTATATTCATCCATAAGTGATTTCAACTCAGATGAGTCAGCCATAACTAAAAAGCTATCAGTTTCATTTATAATCTCATTTTGTGATATATTTTCTGCTTTATTATGGATAATTTTTCTAAAAATTGTTATTTTATCTCCAGTAACAATATTCGCTTTTTGAATTGTTAAACCAATAAGTTTTGAATCTTTTGGTACATAAATTTCAGTTACATATTCATCCATGGAGAATAATGACTGTGTTTTTGGAGATTTCTGAATGCTCTTAGGAATTAATCTCCATCCGATTAATGCTACAAATAAAACACCAATAAGCGCAATTATACCACCTACTGGTGTAAAGTCAAAAAGACCAAATGACGATGGAGCAAAGTCCTCAGCACTAAAATACTTATCTATATATGTGTTCAAAGAAGGGTCTGTCTTTGCTCTTTCAATAATAGATTTCTGTTGCTCTTGTCGAATAATCGCAATGATTATATTTGGTGGAGTTCCAATCATTGTAATCATACCACCTAAAATACTACAAAAAGCTACAGGCATCAATAAAAGACTTGGAGACCTTTTATTTTCCCAAGCTGTTTTTAATGTTACGGGTAATAGTAAAGCCAAAGCTCCAACATTATTTATAAAACCAGATAGAAAGGCAATCATCCCACTCAGGCTTGCAATGTGTATTTCTTTTTTTCTGGTAAGAGGCCTTATCTGCCTAGACAGAATATCTACAATACCTGAATTTTTCATTGCATGACTTATTATCAATACTAATGCTACAGTTATAACTGCTGGATGACCAAAGCCATTAAAAATTTTATTTGGTTCAACAACTAAATTTGAATTTTCATTTCCTAGTAATTTGTCTAAGGAGTATAATGTAAAAAGAGCAATCATTGATACAATATCATACCTCAATTTACTTTTGGTAAAGAGAATAAACGTGAAAAAAATAATGGTAGAAATTGCTATTTGATCTGTGTTCATTTGATAAATAAAATAATTTATTGAGTTAAATTTACTAATACATATAAATAATATTTAAAAATAAATAATTCTTAATATACTGTTAAAATCTGATCAATTTATTATGATCTGAACTAATTGAACTATGTCAATAATATTTATTACTGAATCTTGATTTACATCAGAAAAATATCTAAGATCCGGAGTTAATTCATCGTGATATATTATTAAATTAATAATTTCGATGACATCTAAAATATTTAATGAAAAATCATTATTTACATCACCCACTGACTGTAAATAGATATGATTATATGTGGGAAAAAAATCCGGACCTAAATAATCAGGTAAAGTAGATAATCCAAATAACATAGTTGAAAAGTCAACACCAGAAATATCTGAAATCATACCTTCTCTATCAAGTAAACTATATCTCCACAAGACACTATCAGTGTATTGATATTCGTACAAACCAAAATCATTTAAATACAAATCCAGGATATGTTCTTTACCCTCAGAATATACAGGAATAAATCCACTTATGATGTGAGGTGATACCGTTTGGTCTAAATTGTTATTGATTGCATCAGCATGATATCCTATATTCAATGAATTTCCAGCGCCTAATCCCCATTCAAAAGTTTGTGCATTTGTTTCAATTGACCACCATAGTGAATCGGCTCTTCTTGAATTAGACATATAATGGTTATAATTATCATTTAATGTGAAATAATTACATAAGTAATATGAAAACTGATAAGTAAAATTAGATAAATAGTAATTTTGATTGTCAGTAAGTAATTCAATACCAAAATAATCTTTTTTTTGTAAACTATCTGGATTTTCATAATGATTAAACCAAAGTTCATTTGCATCACCATATACATTAGCTGCGTCTTCCTGATTTTTTGCAAACCATGCGACTAGTATATACTCATTAAATGGTAATGTAATTGAGTTGATCAAACCCATTCCTAAATGATCAAACTCTCTATATATGCCACCGGTTTGAGGATTAAAAATTGATACAGACCAATCAATTGATTCCCATAACATTTCTACATAATATGTTATATTTTCATTATAATTATTGAAATTAAAATAATTTTTACAAAATAATGCACCGGCAAGAAGGATCCCCGTATCTATAGACGAGTATTCACTATTCCAAGCTTGTTCACCTGTATTCATATCAATCCAATGTCTATAATAACCATTAGAATTTCGATCTGGATTATAAAAATCAGAATCTTGTCCTGTAATAGAAAATAATGTTAATTCTGCTAAACTATCTGCATTTGAGATCCAGCCCATCTTATCTGCAATACATAAAGATATGAGTCCCATTCCAATAGTTGCCACGGAGGATGGATGAAAATGATTTCCATCGAAACGGAGGGCATCTCGATATATACCTTTTTCATTTCTTAACAATTGGAAATAATCAAAAGAATTTTTATAAATTCTATCTAAATTATTTTGTCTATTAAAATCTTCTTCAATATCGTTTGTTTTTATTTTAATTGATTCTCCATATAATAGACTAAAACACAATAAAATTTTGATGATTAATAATTTCTTCATTTTAACTTTTTTTTCCCAATTCTTTGTTTAATTTATTAATATTCAATGAGATTTCATCCAGCTCAGTTAATGAAAATTCCTTTTTAAATGGATTTCTTTTTTTCCATTTTTTTATTTTTGTATTTTTTAATAAATAATGAAAAATTTTGTGAATAATTGTATTGTTGAATTTTATAAACACATCTGATTTAATTGGAAGGGCGCCAAAATTACTCTTAAATTCATTTGCAGTTCTTCCAAAAATAATTTTTTTCATCTTTAAACTTATAGCAAATTTAATTTTATCAATTAACATTCTCGGATATATTGAGTAATCTTTATTTTTTATTCTGTCATAGCCAATAAAATATGATATTAAATGTTCATTGTTGATTATATAGCTATTAAAACCTAAAAGTTTATCATTAAAAAAATAACCATAAACAATTAAAATATTATTCTTCATAAGTTGATGTAAAACATCTACATTCAATTTGGGCCCATGAAATTTTGAATTGGTAATTATTTGGTCAAATAAATCTTGAAATTTTTTCTTGTGCTCATAAAAATAATCTGATTTGATTATTTTGCAATCCAAAGATTTACTTTTTTCGTATATGGTATGTACTTTTTTTCTGTATTTTGCTCTTAAAGAATTTAAATAATCATCAAAATTTTTCCATTTTTTATTAACATGAAAAACCATATCATCTTCTATTCTCAATTTTATAAATTCATCCTCTTTACAATTAATAACTTTACTAAATAATTGATCTGGGATAATTTTTGCACTACATTTATTAATTATTGATAAATCAATTTCTTTAAAATCAAAACTATCTCTTGGTTCAATAGATGGTATATTATTTAAATACCAATTTCCAAAAAAAAACACTCTTATTTTAACAAACTTTAAAAAGAATTTTACCAAATAATTTAGATTATTATAATCAAGCCCATTTACTAATTTGATGTTAAGAATATTTGAAAATAAAACTGACTTATTGTTTAAAATTAAAACGTTATCAATATTTAAATTACTATTTTGAAAACATCTTAAAAATTTGATTTTTAAATTAAATGGTAATTTTTCATCATTAAAGTTAGGAATTTTATTTTTGTAAATTTTTAACATCTAAAAGAATATTTATTAGAATTATTTGCACAGTTAAATAAATTAATAAACTTGGTTATTATTTATTTTTAATAAAATGTAAGAAGTTATGGATACTCTTAGTCATGCATTATGGGGAAAAGGCCTTTTTGGATACAGAGGACATGGGAAGATAGCTATTTTTTTTGGTTCCATGCCTGATCTTTTTTCTTTTGGTTTGTTATTTTTAATACAATACTTACAAGATAGTTTTACAACATTTGGTCCGAATATTAATGATATACCTAAATGGGTTATTTTCAATTATGATGTAACTCATAGCTTTATTCCTGCTTTTTTTATAATATATATAGTAAATAAGTTTAATAAAAAAATTGCTTTTGCAATGTTAGCATGGCCTTTTCATATCATTTTGGACTTTCCATTTCACACTCATGATTACTTTCCAACAAAACTATTTTATCCACTAACAGATTATTCTATTGATGGCATCCATTGGTCCAATCCCGAAGTGTGGTTTCCCAATCTCGCTGGAATTATAATACTGTTTATTTATAGATTAAAATTCTCTAAAAATACCTAAATAAATACTTTATATAAAAATTATAAGTACAATTAATTATTATCTATTAAAAAGATTATATTTTTTATCTCATTTTTTTTAAGAAAGTGTATAATGCAATTATATTGCATTAAAAAAAAATTTTAAATTAACTTATGTAAATTAGAATATTCACCCAAATAATTATTTAAAGATTATGTCATTAAAAAAATTACCCACAACTGTAATATCTGGTTTCCTAGGTGCAGGAAAAACAACGCTACTAACCCATATTCTTAATAACAGAGAAGGTAAAAAAGTAGCCGTTATTGTAAACGATATGAGTGAAATCAATATAGATGAAAAAATGATAAAAAATGATGTCTCGTTAAATCATAAGGAAGAAAAACTTATTGAAATGAGCAATGGATGTATTTGCTGTACACTAAGAGAAGACTTGTTAATTGAAGTTACTAAACTTGCAAAAACAGGTAAATTCGATTATCTATTAATTGAATCTACTGGTATTTCAGAACCATTGCCTGTCGCTGAAACATTCACATTTGAAGATCAAGAAGGGCAATCTTTATCTGATATTTCAAATCTTGATACAATGGTTACAGTAGTAGATGGCTTTAATTTTTTCAATCCCGTAACTTTTTTTCAAAATAAAATAAATTCTGTAGCAAAATCAGATTATATATCCTTTAGAAATTACAGAAAAAAAATACAATCAAAAATCGATAAACAAATCCATATTATACTACATGATACATGGAACCAAGTTACAGTTGACCAAAATATTTATCAAGAATATATAAATAAACTTAAATAATACTTCTATACTGTGAGAAATAACTTAAGAATTGTAAATTATTTTATCTTCTGTTTGATAGCTTTGCTAATAATCTTAAAATTTCCAAATACAACCAGATCAATGTAACAAGTAAACCAAAAGTTGCATACCATTCCATATATTTTGGAGCACCCTTTTCTGCTCCTTCTTCAATAAAATCAAAATCTAAGACTAAATTTAACGCAGCAATTATAACAACAAAAATGCTAAATCCAATACTCATCATTGAACTATTATTAAAACTTAAAATACTCATACCAGATCCAAAAAAACTCATAATAAAGGATATAAAATAGACAATACCAATACCGCCTGTTGCTGCAAAAATACCTAATTTAAAATTTTCGGTTGGAGAAATAATTTTTGTTTTATAAGCAAAAAGTAAAGCACAAAATATACCAATTGTTAGCTGAATAGCTTGAGAAACAATTCCATCATACATACTATTAAAGACGAAAGATATTCCACCAAGGGCCAATCCCTCTAAAATTGCATAAACTGGCACAGTATATGGAGACCATTCTTTTTTAAACACCGTGATTAACGCGGTAATAAAACCACCAATACCACCAATCATTACCCAAGCAGTGCTTTGATTAAGATATGTGTAATAAGCAGAAATAATTAATAGCAATACCGATATTGCTGTTTTATTGACAGTGCCATCAAGTGTCATCCTCTCAGTATCACTAAGTGTAGTATTATATCTTGAATCATTGAAAGTATTTGAGTTTAAAGCAGGGTTACCCGACCTGTAAGACAAGTGATTTCTCATTTATATATCCTTTATTTGGCTTTTAATGTTTTAAATTTATTTTCTTAAACTTGATTTCGTGAATATATCTCTAGAAATAAATTCATTAAATTTGATTTCTTTGATAATCCATTCTGTTCCTTTGCTGTTTATCTTTAATTCATCTTTATATTTGTAATGAAACGGAAACCATCTTCCGTCAATTTTTCTTATGTCAGACATAGATGATGTCTTTAAAAGCTTACCACTTTTTGCATATAACTCTTCTTTTACAGGCAAAAAGTATTCTTTATCTATCCAAGACTTTCTTTTTGGATATGATAAACCCTTTACTTTGGAAACCATGGAAATAATCCAATGGTCTCTATCATTTATTATTTCGGAGTCCTCAAGTTTAAATTCATATAATTCGATCAAAGATCGGTTTTCCATCATATCTTTGTATGACATATCTGACCCGTTCAAGGATTGTCTTAACATATGGCCAGATATTTGGATAATTCGATCAGTTTGCGGTGTATATGTCCATAGTTTATCATGGATTTTTAACATTTTTACACCCTTTTCTCTGGCTGGATACAAATTTAAAGTAAAAGTCGTATCTTTACCAATATTCCAATTTTTAGATTTTACCGTTCTTGAATTACGACGGCCATGAATAATCATATCACTTGTCGTTATTCTCGTCCTTGAATTTAAATTTTTATCAACCTTTCGAATAATATCAACTAAAACCACGTCATCTACATTAGCAAAATTACATGATGTAATTAACAATAATATATAAAACCTAATCATGTCTCTAACTCTTTAATTAACAAAGACATCTCTCTTCGAAAAATTGCTATTCCAGCAATCATCGTTCCAAAAACAGTAGAAAAAAGTCCTGGTAAAAGTCCTATGTAAAATAGATCTGGTGTAACTTTTGTGTAAAAAATATTTGGTAAAACCAATGTATTATTATTCATATTCTCAACTACCTGAGTGTAATCGATACCGTTTTCTTGAAAATAATATGTAATATATACACCTATAATAGTTCCAATAATAGTTCCAAAGAAACCAATAATAATTGCTTCATAAATCATTGATTTATAGACGTGCATTTTTGTCTCTCCAATAGCCAACCTTAGACCAAACTCACCATATCTCCTTAACCCATTCATTATTCCCATATTCCATAAAACAACCATTACTATAATAATGAATATAATTCCTATTATAGCTAAAGCAGAGTTGCTAAAATCTATGATAGATCCCATTTGATTAGAATCTCTAAGTGAGATCATTACAGGACTAAAAATATTACTTGAATCATGATGATTTAAATTAAAATGATTTTTAATTTGAATTACCCTTTTATCATCATAAAAAAGATTATTTGAATAGCCCAAGATTTCAGAAGCAGCGGATTTCATATCTAGTGCATTTTGCGCACCTGAAATATCTAATAACATCATTTTTTTATCTATTTGACCTTTTTTTAGATCAAAGGTTCCAACAATTTTAAAGTTATAAGTGGTAAATGCATTTTCCATGGTTGTTCCAATAAATGTAACTATTTGGTCAATATTAACATTTAAATTATTTGCTAGCTTTGTACTTATTAAAACTTCGTTAGATTTCTTGGGTAGACGTCCGGTCCTCAAACAGTTTTCTAGTTTCCATAATTCTATTTGTCTTGATTTATTTGAAAATAAATCTATACCCATTCCAATAACAGTTGATTGTGATTTAGTCTCATTATTTTGGTCTGGAACATCTAAAAGTCCACTAAATGTGATTTTTTCAGTCCAAAAATAGTCTTGATATAATTTATTTAATTTTAAAATTAATGAATCAATCTCTAACATAGCTAGATCGTTAGGTAACATTTCCATATGATCAGCATAGCCTTTTGTTACTATTTTTTCATAGCCGGAACTAATAACCGCATTATCTATGAGCATATTATTTATCGAGCCTCTCAAAAAACCAAGTGTAAAAATGATGGTTGCAACAGTAACTGTAATTATAATAATTGGAAATAAACTTCTTGATTTGTCGCGTAATAATCCTTTAATAATAAATTTTATCAAATAACTGGCTTTCCTTTAAGTGCATCAATGATATTCATTTTAGAAATTTTACGAGCAGGTAAATAACTTACTAAAACTACAATAATTATTATTAGTATTGCAGTATTTACAATTAGGTCAAGAGAATAAACAGGTATTAAACGTTTTGATATAATTAAACCCATTTCTGAATAATCGATTGGCATAGAAATTCCAAATTTACTAAACCACAATAGTGCAGGCCCAAAAACGATTATAGTCATAATAGAGGCAAATAGTGCAATTAATGATCCTTCAAGAGTAAAAAGAAATATTACCGTAGATCTACTCATACCTATAGCCAATAAAGTTCCAATTTCTTTACTTCTTTTAAAAATTGATAACACTTGGGCGTTAAAGATTCCTATCCCAGATAATAACAGTAAAATAAAAAATAAAATTTGATTACCAGGTTCATCTGCTTTAATAGCTGCCTCTATATCTTGTATCAAATAATCGACATCTCTATGTATCCATAATCCTTTATCACTAAGTATTGGTTGTTTCTTTTCATGAATTACGTATGTAGCCTTATTATGTAGTCCAAAAAGTTCTTGAGCTAAATTTAATGGTAGCCAAACATGATTTAAATCAATTTTTATGTTTTTTGTATCCATTATGTGTATAATTTTAGCTTCATTTGCATCATATGTTTTATCCTGATCCAACCACCTTATAATAAATGTATCTCCAACTTTTAGTTTTGTTTTAGAGGCCATTTCTTTACCAATTATAACGGGAAAATCAATATTTTTATAATTCTTAAATTCGTTGCTAGGTAACCGAATAATAGTTTGATTTGGATCAATACCTTTAATTATAATAGGCATCATTCTGCCTTCAGGATATATTGTTCCATTACCTACTAAAATTGGTGTAGCAATTTTTTTTTCAATTAATTTATTAATATTTTCAGGAATTTTAGATGAAGAGTTTTCAAATGTCATTGAATCGTATGGATCATATTCTGGATGCCAATAAGCTCCACCACCAACTTCTGTTTCAATGGTGATTTGCTTAGCATAATGTTTCATGCCATCATACATACCAGATACGAAAATTATTGTAAAAAAAGATACTGATGTTACAAAGATATTTAAAAAGCTTCTTAGCTTCGACCCCATAATATTTTTAATTGCTAAAGTAAATAACATTAATTAATATTCTTTATTACATTATCTTTAACAATCATTCCGTCCTCTAATTGAATAATTCTTTTAAGGTAATTCATGATTTTATCGTCATGAGTGGCAAATATAAATGAGGTTGAAAGTTTCTCATTTAAATTAATTAAAATTTTCATTATTTGATGGGAGTTTTTAGCATCTAAATTTGCAGTGGGTTCATCGGCTAAAATAAGTTTTGGTCTAGTGACAATTGCTCTCGCAATTGCTGTTCTTTGACACTCACCACCACTTAATGCTGAAGGTTTTGATTTTTTTTTGTCTGATAGGCCAACCCATTCAATCGCTTCATTGATAAGTTTATCTCTTTCAACTGAATTAGTATTATTTAATAATAGGGGTAGTTCAATATTTTCATAAACTGTATAAACAGGTAATAAGTTATAACTTTGAAAAATAAAACCCATTTTTTCTCTTCTAATTCTAGACCTATTATTGTGATCTGTTAAATTCATATCACAACTAAGTACATTTACCTCTCCTTCAGAGGATGTATCTAAACCTCCAATAATATTTAAAAGAGTTGATTTTCCAGAGCCTGAGGAACCTACTAAACCTATAAATTCACCAGAGCTTACATTTAAATTGATATTTTTTAACGCCGTAAAAAAATCACTCCCCACAGGATAGCGTTTGACCAAATTTTTTATGATAATTACTAAATTGTTTTCCATTTTTTCACCTAATAATTGAATGAAATTATGATTTTATGATCTATTTCAAAGTTAGAGAAATAAGTTTTTTTATGATTTATTAATGTAAAATTATTTGGTATAAGAGCAAAACTATATTTTAATGCATAACTATCAAAGTTCATATCCCATTGAAAATAGTTTAATATCATTTTATTGTTCCAATCAATTTGGGAGGTAAATGAAATATTATGGATATAACTTATCTGTTTACTCAATAAAAATGCTGAATAAACTTGTTTATTTTTTACATCAGTTATCATAGTCTCAGTTAAAACATAGATGCCATCCAAAACATTAAATGTATAATCTATCCCTATAGTACCATATGGCAATATTTTATTTTTAAATCCAAGCAATACACTTTCTAACCACAATCCTACATATCCATCATACCTTAAATCAAATGCATATTTATTATGTGGATATTTGATAGCAAGATATGTCTGTAAAATATTATTTTCTTTATTTTCTGATTGCCTATGAAAAGTAAATGCACAATCCATAGTATCAAATGAATAATTATATCTTATTCCATAAGATAATTGATTTAATTGTTTAAAAATAATCCATGACGTAAAATAGGAAAAATTAGAAAAAAAATTTCTAAATCTAATTGAATTAACTCCTCCCATCTTAATAAATGGATTTGTGAAATCATAATTATCAAACCATGCAAGAGATCTCAGGATATGTGAGGGTCCAAAGATAATTTTTTGTAAACCAATTCTAATCTCTTTATTTTTACTATTGAATCTTAGCCATAAGCTATGGTTGGATTTCCTTACATTTAAAAAATCATCATATTTATTATATTCTTTGTGAACTTTACTCAGAAATAAAGAATATTCAAAATCAACAAAAATCTCTTTATTAAGCTTTTTTGAAATATTTAGTTTAGGATAATAGTAAAAAAAAGATTGATGCGAATTAGAATTTTCTTCGACATAATTAATTAAATTAATTCCAAAACTTAATTCACCATTAGTTGAGTACTTTAATTTAGATGTTTGTCCAAATGAAAAATAAATTAAAACTATAAAAAGACCAATAATTTTAAAATTTAAATCAAACATTTTTTTAATTAACAGTTAAGAAATATATTCCTTAATAAACTTTAATTTCATTTATTATTGGCAGTCTTCTGGGCAATTAACATTATTTTCGGGTCCACCGCAGAAACCATCTCCACAACATGGATTTCCTTGAGGTACATCTTCACAGCTGGGAGGATTTCCTCCACCAGTACCACCTCCACCAGTGCCGCCTCCACCGGTAGATTGAAAGTTACCTTTCAAACACCTTGAAAAATATGGAAATTGATTTGTGACCATGTAATAATATATTCCTTCCGGAAATTCTGGTGTAACTCCAAATCTACCATTGCATTCATCCAAATCACCATGTCCGTCAACAAACTCAAAATCTTGTGTAAAAGCACCCATTGGTATTGGAATATTAAGGTTTGTTTGTCCTCCCCCAGGTCCTCCATTCAATTCCATTAAAAATTCCGGGCGATTTAAATCGGGTTCATCTTTCAACTTCCAACTTGGTTGCATCTCTGTAACATCACTATTACTATTGCATGCCTCAGAGAATGCATATTCTGCATATACAGGGAAACCATCTGAGGCCCATCCAACAAGTAACATAGACTCACCTTGATCTAAAAAGTCAATTAATAAGTCAGGCATTCCATGATAGTGGTATGCGCCGGTTGGTTGTACATGTGCATGATTCATATCATCACCAAAATCAAATGTTTCGTGACCTAACGCTTCGATATTCCATTGACCATTTCCTTGCGCAAGGCTACAAACACCATTATCATTGCATCTTCCTGCTGTTCCAGGATCAAATTTCACACTGTTTATGGCATATGCAATTACACCGTTAGGACCACCCAAAGTTTGACCATATTCTGATATTATTTCTGGATATAATGAAAATGTATGATTTATGTTTTGTTCAGAAATAGCGCTTGGACAATTTGCATTGGGAAATGTTCCAACCTCATGGTTTGGGATACCGTTCCCATTCAAAATTCTATTTTCGTCGTCTGATGACCATGAATAAATACTATATGTGTTTACAGATTCATCATTATTGTAAATTTGTTCATTTATATCAGTATATACTCCACTAGTTGTAAACTCTTGATCATCTGTACAATTATTATCTAATCCTCCATATAAAACAATATTTACCAATTGAATAACATCAATAACATTTATTAAACCATCTTGATTTAAATCTGCTTCTTCATTTGATAAAGCACCTAGAATATAGCTAACAATTAAAACTATATCTTGGACATTTACCAATCCATCATCATTTATATCACCCAAAGTCCTATTGTGGTAAAAACTACTATTTTCAAATTGAGAATGTGAAAATATTTGAGTGAATGATATCAATAAGATCAATATTATTTTCATTTAATAACCGTTTTTAATTACTATAATTTACAATAAAGTGTTATAATTGTTTTGTTATTAAATTCTAAATTATTTAATGAATCAATCTGAAAAGTCATCTCATAAATTAGCAGTCATCATGTTTACTGACATTGTGGGTTATTCTAAACTTGTTCAAACGAATGAAGATAAAGCACTAGAAATACTCGATAAACATAACCAGATAGTTAGGCCTATTATAGATAAATACGATGGAAGCGAAATAAAAACTATAGGTGATGCTTTTTTAATTCAATTTGAAAGTGCAATATCAGCTTTAAATTGTGCAATTGAAGTTCAAAAAAAAATTGTTTCCCATAATGCTATCCAATCTTTTGATAAAAAGTTTCAAATAAGAATAGGTATACATTTAGGAGATATTGTAATTAAGGATAATGATGTCTTTGGAGATGGTGTAAATATAGCTAATAGAATTGAAGCACAATCAGAACCCGGTGGAATTTGTATATCAGACCAAGTTTATTATCAAGTAAGACGAAAAATAAACTATAAATTTAGTTCAATTGGTCATCCAAAGCTTAAAAATATTGAAGATAAAATTGAGGTGTTTAAAATTATTTTCGATTGGGATGTGATTAATGACAATAATAAAAAGACTAAAAATAATAATTTTAAAAAAAAATTACCTATTTTGATAGTTACTTCATTGATATTCATACTTATGTCGCTTTTTGTTTTAAATTTTTCGATAAATCAAAATGATCAGAAAAAAGGGGTTGAATCAAGAATTATTGATAAACAATCTATTGCCGTGTTACCATTTAATAATTTTTCCTCAAAACCGGAAGATCAATATTTTTCAGATGGCCTGACAGAGGTGATTATTGCCAATTTAGCAAAAATTAAAGATTTAAAAGTAATTTCCAGAACATCGGTTATGCAATATAAAAAATCTGAAAAGAGTTTGTTTGAAATTGGTAAAGAACTCGGTGTTGCCCATATATTGGAGGGAAGTGTCCAAAAAAGTGATAAAAGAATTAGAATAGTTGGTCAATTAATTGATGCGCAAACAGATGAACATTTATGGGCAGAAACATATGACAGGGTAATAACTGATCTTTTTGACATTCAAATTGATGTTTCAACAAAAATAGCTCAAACTTTAAAAACTGAACTTTCTAATGATGAAATTAACGTATTGAGTAGAAAATCTACAGAAAATCTTGAAGCATATGATTTTTATTTAAAAGCAATCGAATATCAAACAAAATCATATAGTGAAGATGATACAAGATCTGCACTATTCTATTCTAATAAAGCAATTGAATTAGATTCAAATTATGTAGAAGCTTTAAGTTTAGTAGGCAGTTTACACTTACATTATTTTTGGGCAGGTTATGATAGAAGTGACAAAAGAAAAGAGATAGCCAAAAACTTTATTGATAAAGCAATTTTTATAGACTCAAATAATCCATTGGCAAGATTAATTCTAGGTTTATACCATTATTTAGGTCACAGAGATTATTACAGGGCTCTTGAAGAACTTAACTACGTAAAACAAGAAATGCCAGGCAACCAGATTGCAAATGAAATGAGCGCATACATATATCGTAGAATGGGAAAATTTGAATATGCTCTCGAGAGAATATTAAATTCATATAAAACAGATCCAAATAATTCAAGATTAGCAAATGAGGTTGGTCGGACTTGTTTATTAAACCGTGATTATGAAAATGCTATAAAATATTATAATAAAGCAATAGAACTTGCCCCAAATCAATCAAGATTTTATTGTGATTTATCCAAAGTTTATTATCATACTGGCAATCTTGAATTAGCCATAGAAATTCTAAGCGGTGATTTTATTCATTCTAGAAGTGACGATATACTCTTTAATTTGGCTACGTTTTATTTTATTAACAAACAATATGATAAATCTTTAGAAATTCTTAACCAGATAAATACATTAGTATACACTTTTCAATATGAGTTTAAACCAATATCAATGCTCAAAGCTTTAAACTATCAGAAGAAAAATGATATGATAAGAGCTAACGATTACTTCCTTCAAAGTAAAGAGATATTTGAAAAAGCCATAGAAGAAAATACGAAAGATCCAAGAATTCATGCTGATTATGGTCTTTTGCTAGCTTATTTTGGTAAAAAAGAGCAAGCTATAAACTCTGCAAAAACAGCAGCAAACATGGTACCAATGAATAAAGATGCCATTATTGGCACAGAACATTTTATTACTTTAACTAAAGTGTACACATTATTAAAAGAATATGAGATTGCCGAACAAAATTTGGATATTTTAAAGCAAGTTAAAAATGGACCAACAAATGAATCTCTCGCAAAAGATCCAATTTGGGAAGCATTAAATCTTTAAATTATTCTAATTCAAACTAAATTTAATTCTAATTATTAAACATTTGATCAAAAGAAATTGATATGTAAATTGTTCTGCCAATATTTGGCCCACCTATTGATTGTATATAATCTATTCCTGTTAGATTATTAGCACCTAATTTTAGAGTTGACATAAAAAACTTTGGTATCTTATATGAAATTTGAGCATCCAAAATAGTAGAAGAATTAATTTCTCCTTCTCCAAAACCTCCTTCTTGGTTTTGAAAATATGAATCGCTATATCTCATTGCTATTGAAAAACCGATATTTCTAACAAGATTAGGATTACTAAGACTAAACTTGGCTCTATTTTTTGGTCTTTGTGTGATTGGTCGATAAGCTTCATTAGATTTCATATTTAAATCAACAAATGAATAACTCACTTGAATTTTGAAATTGTCGAGAAAATTATATGCAAAAGTAAAACCTGCTCCGTGCAATTTATCCTTTCCTTCTCTATTTACCCCTAATCTATAAGGCACAGTACCGTTACAATCAATAGCTGTATCATCAGCAGTACTTATCATTTGGTCAGGACCTGCTCCAATATCATTGCAATCTTCGGGATCATATACATTTTTTACATCTAATGGATTATTATATGTAGATGCATAATAATTTAAATCCATAAATAAGTTATCGTAAAATAAAGCCTTATATCCTAATTCATAAGATATTTGACTTTCAGCTTGAGCATATGCTGTCTTTTGAAAAGAGTAAGTTCCATCTTCATTTTGAATTATTCCATCTGTATATATATGTTCAATACCTAGTCGTTCAGCATTTTTTTTACTACCGCCAGTAAGTTTATAAATACCAACGTCTAAATAATTAAATTGTTCTTGAACAGTCGGATTTGCAAATCCAAGTTGATAAGATAACCTCATGTGCTGTTTCTTTGATAAATCATAAACAAGTGATACTCGAGGAGAAATTCTACTTTTAAAATTTGAATGGCCATCAAATCTTAATGATGTCTGAAAATTTAACTTATTCATAAAATTTTTTGAGAATTGGGTAAAAATTGCATACTCATCTACTTTAATAGAACCCATTCGATCGTTAATTTCATCGTCATCACTGAAAATACTTCCATTGGTAATTGGTCTATACATCTTATAGCTTGCACCTAATACTATATTTTCAAATCCATAATTATTTTTAAACTCGTAGTATCCATCTATATCATATATTTTTGACTCAGATTCAAATCCCGCACCAGTAGTAAAATTTTTAGTTTTTATTACGTTGTTTAGTGCTTTTTTAAAATCATCAGTACCTGGATCTAATCTTGGACTTGAATTTGTATCAATTGTCGATATGATAAAATCATTAGTCCCATTATTGTCATTACCTAAAATATAACCTCCATAGTCAGCAAAATCACGTGCATCTTGATCATTTTGAGGTTCAAATAAATTTTGTAATTCTTCATCTTTATAAACTTCTAATTGACCAGTAAATACTGATAAGTAATCTGCACCCCATATTGCATCAGCTTTGAAAGACCTATTTAAATTAATAGCAGCAAAGCTGACATTGTATGAATCTCCACCATTTTCAGAAAAAACATTAGCTTGAATCTGGTAATTTTTTCCCTTAAGTTTTAATTGATTATAAATACCCCTTAAATCTTTAAAAGAATATATACTAGTCCCTTGGAAATTACTCGTTCCAATTGCATTTCTATATGTGTACGATAATTTAGTGCTTTTAGTTAAATTATATTCAAATGCTGTTGAAAACTTTAAATTTGAGATTTTATAGTCCATTAATTCAGAATCTTTATACCCGGTTCTATATACTGGAATCCCACCAATAACTTGACCAATCTCATCACCATAATTATTGATTTGCATGTATGGAATACTGTCTCCACTAAAAACAGGATTTGAAAAATCATCTCTTTTCCAATCATATCCGCTAATTTGTTCAAAAACTAGCTTGTAAGCGAGGCTATTATTTCCATGAGCAAATCTTACAGAATAATCTTTATATAAATTTGATTTTTCTCCTTGATTATTTGTCATACCTCCTTTAAGATTAAAACTTAATCCTCTGTAGAAATGTGGTGTCTTCGAATTTATAAACATTAT
>MDTD01082712.1_pt1 | contig 17968 bp, 16 predicted proteins | sample 811221 | NCBI WGS metagenome assembly MDTD01 (sample SAMN05326646, study PRJNA326480) | marine metagenome | isolation source: seawater | place: Pacific Ocean: South West | collected 2011 | reverse complement strand
TAAATAAATGCTCCCTTAGCTCAGCTGGATAGAGCAACTGCCTTCTAAGCAGTGGGCCTCAGGTTCGAATCCTGAAGGGAGCGTTTACTGAATAATACTAAAATATTATGATGCTGAAACTTAGCTTGAAATTTTCAAAATAATCAAAATCCTTTAATTATGATTTAGTTATTAAAGGGTATTAAATCGATACTTAAAACAAACATAGATATTATTGATTATTTAAATATTGAAAGAATGAAAAACATCAAAAGTTTGCAATTATATTTAAAAATAAATTCCATAAAAGAAAAAATTTCCCTAAATAAAGTAGGTCTGAAACTTTTTCATATTGGAATTTTATTCCTCTCTGCAGCCCCATCAATATCTTTTTTATTATTAACTATGTCATCAATATTTGGAAGCATTAAAAGAAAAGATAAATACTTTACGGATACATACAACTTACCTTTTCTTTTAGCTTCAATACTTATGGTTGTAAATTGTATATTTATAACGATTAGAGCAGAATTTGTTGATAATCTAGATCCATCTCTAGCGTGGATAGGTATTCTTAATTGGGTACCCTTTTTCTGGTTCTTTTGGAGTTTCCAAATATACTTAAACAATGGAATTCTTAGGATTCAAGCTGCGAAATACTTTCTTATAGGTTCCTTTCCTGTCCTTTTTAGCGGGTTCACTCAATATTTCTTAGGATGGTATGGCCCTTATGAAATCTTCAATAAATTAATCGTATGGTACCAAAGACCTTTAGGCGAAGGAGGGGGTGTTACGGGTCTATTTAATAATTACAATTATAATGGTGCCTGGTTAAGTATTGTTTTAGCTTTAATTATTGGTTTATTTGTACATAAAGAAAAAAATAAAAATTTAAAATTTATTACTTTAATTTTTATTTTTGCATTTGTTTATATGATAATCTTAACCACTTCTAGGAATGCGTTATTAGCCGTTTTAATAACATTAATCTTACTCTTTCCAATTAAGAGTAAAAGTATTAAGTTTTTATTATTGTCTGCATTCGCAGGTATATGTGTTTTAATAATTAATCTTATACCAATTTTTTCTTCAAATATACAAAATAAGATATTTACATTTTTACCTTCTTCTATTTTAGAAAAAACAGCGCTAGATTCACTTGATGCATTTAATTCATTCCCAAGAATAGAATTATGGCTTAAAGCAATTAAACTCATAAGATCTAATTTATTAATAGGATATGGAGGAGGATCTTTTTCTGATTTATATGATATATCTGATGGGAAATTTGAAGGAATGCAACATACACATAATATTTTTCTAGAAATTGCATTTAACTATGGATTGCCATGTTCAATATTAATTATCGGTACAATGCTATTTATTTTGATTAATAACGTTAACACATATTTTTTAAAAAGAAATAAAGACCTACTTAAAAATAATTATGAATTTCTTGATTTCAATAAAGCATGGATAACTTCATTTCTAATTTTCATTTCTCTTCATATGTTTGACATAACTTATTTTGATGGAAGGATAAGTATTCTTGCATGGATTTTACTCGCTGGAATGAGGCAAATACTCAAAGAGAAGTTATATTAGGGGATTTTATTTATAAATTTCACTTATTATTTATTAAAGAAACCTCGATACCGATTTTTTCATATATTATTACCATAACCTAATTGCCAAATTTTAATACCAAGTTTATTCAACTCTTTAGGTTTTAAGATTAATCTAGTATCAAAAATCCAAAATGGTTTTTTTAATTTAGACAGTATTTCCCCCCAATTAATTGTTTTATATAGACTCCATTCCGTTATTAAAATGGCAGCATGTGTCTCCTCTAAGGCGGAATAAACATTATCTTTGTAAGACCAACTTAAATTTTCATCAATACATCCATTATTAAAAAGGTCTTTTTGAATGGTTTCTTTCTTTACTTTGCAGTCATGAATATTTAAGAAAGCCCCCTCATTTAGAAGATTTTTACAAATATCAATTGCTGGAGATTCTCTTGTATCATTTGTATTTTCTTTAAACGCAAATCCAAGAATTGCAATTTTCTTCCCAGCAAGATTACCAAAAAGCTTTTCGACAATTTGTTTATAAATTCTATTTTGTTGCCAGGAATTAATTTTAAGTGTCTCCTGCCAGAAATCCGCCACCTCATTTAATCCATAATATCGAGATAGATAAACAAGGTTTAGTATATCCTTTTTAAAACAGCTTCCCCCAAAGCCAGGGCCTGTTTTTAAAAACTTATTACCAATCCTAGTGTCCATTCCAATTGCATTTGCTACATCTCCAATATCTGCCCCTGTAACCTCACAAATAGCTGAAAGAGAATTGATTGAGCTAATTCTTTGGGCTAACATAGCATTTGCACTTAATTTAGAAAGTTCACTACTCCATAAATTTGTAAAAATAATTTTTTCATCTGGTATCCAATTTAGATATATATTTTTTAAGGAATTCATAGCATCTAAATCATCACCGCCAATCAAAACCCTATCTGGGTTCTCTAAGTCATTGATAGCTGTTCCCTCCGCTAAAAACTCAGGATTAGATAATACAGAAAAAGTACTTTTTTTATCTGTATACATACTGGATGAATCAAGAATATCTTTTATTGTTTGAGCAGTTTTTACCGGGAGTGTACTTTTTTCTACCACTATTGTATGACCTTCAGCACTTTTCGAAATTTGTCTTGCACAAGATTCTACCCATCTTAAATCACTTGTTTTTCCTGCTCCCATTCCTTTTTCCTTAATTGGAGTGTTTACAGAAATGAATACCATATCAGCATTTTTTATTGAAGATTCAACATCCGTGGAAAAACTAAGATTATTTTTTCTAGATTTCTTTACAATTTCTGCTAGCCCTGGTTCGAAAACAGGTAAATTTGCTACATCATTATCATTCCATGCTTTTATCCTAATTTCATTGATATCTACAACTTCTACTTTTATATCAGGACAGTTTTTTGCAATTACAGCCATAGTTGGCCCGCCAACGAATCCAGCACCGATGCAACAAATTTTCTTTATGGACTTCAAATTTATTTTCAAATTAAGCTGATTTTAACATCCAAACTTATATCAATTAATAGATCTTATATAAATTTTTAAAAATTAAATTTTAAAGTAAGAAATAGTTTTGTCCAAACCTTCTGAAAGATCTATTTTGGCCTCCCAGCAAAGCTCTCTCTTCGCAATGTCCAAACAAGGTTTTCTAGAAGTTGGATCATCAATTGGTAAATCAGAAAATTCAAAGCTGATTTTGGGATTAATCTTACTTATTATTAAAATGGCTAAATCAATTATAGTTATTTCTTGATCATTTCCCAGATTAACTGGTTTAGAATATTCACTTTCCATTAATTCTATGAGTCCATTAACCATATCATCGACATAACAAAAGGATCTAGTTTGTAAACCTTCGCCATAAATAGTTAATTTTTTATTATTTAAAGATTGATTTATAAAGTTACTAATTACCCTTCCATCATTAGTATTTAATCTTGGTCCATAGGTATTAAAAACTCTTGCCAATCTAATTTGCAAATTATTAATCCGGCCAAATACATTAACCAAAGTTTCTGCGATTCTTTTACCTTCTGAATAACAAGCTCTTGGACTATTAGTAGATAAATTTATAAGCATATCTTCATTTTGAGTCAACCCTTTACTTAATCCATAAACTTCACTTGTACTTGTAAAGAGTAATTTTGATTTAAAGTCTTTTGCTAAATTGAGAATATTAAATGTACCTTCATAATTTATCCTAATAGTTCTTAAAGGATCCTTTTGATATTGATATGGAGAAGCTGGGCAAGCTAAATGCCATATTTTGTCTATTGGGATTTCTGATTTGAAAGGTTGAATAACATCATGTTGAATGAGAAAAAAATTGCTGTTATTTTTCAAATGGATAATATTATCGGTTTTACCTGTAGAAAAATTATCAATGCATAATACGTTCTCACCTTTTGCTAGTAATTTATCAATCAGGTGTGATCCTAAAAATCCTGCTCCACCTGAAACCAAATTATTTATCCTTTTTAAATTTATTTTTTGACTTGTTAAGTACATGCTTTAGTAAAAATTTTTTTTCTTAACTCTATCTCCTGAACCTTTTCCAATTATAGTTTTAAAGATAAAGTAAAAGTAGTATTTTAGATTTAATTTCTGCATCATTTTTAATTCTGTTTTTGTCAGAAGCAAAGGATTAGACATATCAATTCCTTTTATTTGAGCTAGGCCAGTTATTCCAGGTAGGAAAGTATGCACTTTAAATTTTTTTCTGTAATTAATAAGCTCAATTTGAGATGGTAAACATGGCCTTGGACCAACAATTGTCATTTCACCTCTTAATACATTCCATAATTGGGGGATCTCATCCATTTTTGTTTTTCTCAAGAAGGATCCAAAAAATGTGATTCTGGAAGGATCAACTAAATGTGTTGGGCAATCTTTAGTGCCATTAGTCATAGTTCTAAATTTTATCAAAGTAAATATCTCTAAATTTTTGCCTATTCTCTCCTGAAAGAACAAAGGTGATTTATTTTCAAAAAAAAGTATTAAAAAAATCAATAAAATAAGTGGTATTAAAATAATTAAACCAATTAATGCTAATAAAAAATCAAATACTCTTATCATAAACTCCAAATTTATCTAAAAATAAATTTCATTATAGACTTTCATAGTTAGAGAATTGACTATTGACTTTGAAAATTTGCCTTTTGCCAACTTGAGACTTTCTTCTCCCATTGTCTTTCTCAAACAACTATCAAGTATCAATTTTTCAATAGCATCTGCTAATTTTTTAGAATTTTTAATTGGCACCAAAAAACCATTCAGTCCATCAATTACAACCTCTCGGCAGCCTACAGTATCTGTTGTTATCAAAGGGAGACCGGCAGCAGCACCCTCAACCAAAGATTTAGGTAATCCTTCCCTATATGATGGCAAACACAAGATATCTGTTCTTAATAAAATTTTTTCTACATCATCTCTCCCCCCAAGCCACTCTATTTTTTTATCTCTATGGCAACTTTGAAGAAAACTCTTTTCAATAGATGAAGGATTTATAGGATCAACATCTCCAACGAGTATGAATCTGCACTTAATTTTTCTATCCTTTAATAACTTATAAGCCTCTATGAACTCATAAATACCCTTATCTTTGAGCATTCTTGCTACTAGAACCACAGTTGGGATTTTATTTGATTTTTTTCTCTTAAAAATTAACTTATCAACTTCAACACCTGCTCCACTTATTACACATGCAGATTTAGAATTTACTGCCTTTAATTTTATAAAATAATCGAGATCATCATTATTTTCAAAAATTACTTTATTTTTCTTATTTCTACCTTTGTGAGAATCCAGGAGATTTATTAATAAAAATTTTAAAACTGGTCTTAAAATCATAGCTTTTAAATCATTTGAAATAAAGACATATCCCAGTCCAACAGGAGCATTTATAACTGACTTTATATTCATTAATTTTGATGCTAAAGAACCATGAATAATTGGCTTTAGCGCGACATTATGAACTAAATCAGGCTTTATATTTTTAAGTACAAAAATAAATCGTAATAGAATATATAATTCATAAATTGGATTGATATTTGACCTTTTATAAGGAAGCTTTATAAATCTGAAACCATGATCCTCAATAATTTTTCTTTTTGTAGTCTCATTACAACATACAATAATTTCAAAACCAGCTTTTTTAGCACATAAAGCTCTTGATAAGAAATGCGAAAGAAAAAACCAATCCTCAGAAATATTTAAAAGAATTTTCTTTTTATAAATCATTAACCTATAGCCTTTTTTTAAATTTATAAAGTTTAATACCTCTAAGAAACAAATTCAGGTCTCTTAGTAGCAAAAAAAGTTTAAGTGTCAAATAATCAGGCAAAAATTTAAGCATTAAATGCCAAATAAAAAATACAAAAAGAGGATAAGAAGATTTTTTTTTTCGCCAAACCCACCAATATGAAAATAACCTTTCCAAAGAATACATATTTTTATTTTTTAATTTAATTAATTTCCATATTTTTATATGATTTTTTATTGACTTTGATAGAAGCATGCCAGAATCTTTAACATCATAATGAAAAAGGGGCAAGGGTAATCTTTTACCTAGTAAATTATTTGAAGCCAATCTTACATTAAGCTCCCAGTCTTCATAACCTAATTTCATATTTTCATCATAAATTCCAAACTTTATAAAATTCTCTTTAGAAATAAAAATACAATAAGGTAATTGATTAAGGAAAAATTGCTCAAATAAATTAAATTCTTTTTCTATAAATCCTTTTCTTTTCCCTTCTAAATAAATATCAGGGAAAACATATCCATATTTTTTATTTTTAATTAAATGAAAATACATCTTTTCAAGGGCTTTTGGCTCTATCCAATCATCTGCATCTAAGAAAAACAAAAAAATTCCTGATGATTGATTTACCCCCTTATTTCTAGCCGATGCAAGACCATTGTTTTCTTGATTTATAAGTTTTACTATTTTCTCATTTGCCAAATCTTTAAGAATATTTATTGTTAATTCATCAGTTGATCCATCATTAACTAGAATAATTTCTTTTTGGGACCAAGTTTGCTTTTTTATAGAAAATATAGTTCTTTTGATAGTACTACCGCTATTAAAACATGGAACTATTACAGAAATTAATGGCAAAGAACTATAATCCATACTCACACTTAGCCCATATTTCCCCCCATGTTGTAATTGTTTCTTTCATAATAAATCCAGCTTTCTCTATATCATTTTTTAATTGCTCGACAGTATGTTCTATTTTATGATCAATATCTGAAAAATAATATATTCCTAATTCTTTTCTCATTGGTATCTGCCAATCTCTTTCAAAATTAGGGACTCTAATTAAAAATATTTTTGAATTACTTATTTTTTGAATATTTTTTAGAAATATTGTTCTATTTTCAATATGTTCCAAAATATTTGAAAGAATAACATAGTCGGCCTGTAAATCCTTTTGATTATTAATATCACCATGAATAAATTTAACATTTCTGAGGTTAGATTTATCAAGCAAGTCTTTAGCAACCAAAATATTTTGCTTATTTATATCAACACCTATTATTAAACTTTTAGTTAATTTTTTTGCCACATTCAATGAAACTATTCCTATTCCGCAACCTACATCAAGAACTTTACTTCCATCTTTAATCCTACTTGAGAAAAAATCATGATATTTCATTAAAGCATGCTTAGGGTGAATACCTGAACCGTATTTCAAAGCGCGTTCATTTATTACCCAATCCAAATTATCTTTGATTAGGAAAAGACTTTTAAGACCCCTACTAGGATCTTCACCTCTTGATTCAATTATAAAAAAAATTGTAAATAATATTTTTCTCAATCTAAAAGGTATAATTAACCAAGGTATAGAAAATAATCTAGCTATATTTAAAATAAGAATTTTTTTCATTTATTTGTAGAATATTTAGAGAAATTCCATGCACTCAAACACATCTCTTTTATATCTCTTTTTGCTTTCCAATTTAGAATTTTTTTAGCTTTTGTTGGATCAGCATAACAGCATGATGGATCTCCAAACCTTCTCGAACTTACTTTATATGGAACTTTTAAACCGCAAATTTCTTCAAAACTCTTAAGGAATTCAAATACACTTATCCCGTAACCAGTTCCGATATTAAATATTTCAAATGTATTTTTTTTATTTAAAAAATCAACAGCATAAACATGAGCAGAAGCTAAATCCATAATATGAATATAATCTCTTATTCCTGAGCCATCAGGAGTATCATAATCATCGCCAAAAACTTCAAAATACTTTTCAATGCCCTTTACCACTTTAATAATAGCTGGCATTAAATTAGTTTTTTCTTGAAATGTAGGATCATCTCCTATAAGATAAGTTGGATGAGAACCTACAGGGTTAAAATATCTGAGACATAATATTGACCAGCCTTTTTCTAGATTAAAAAGATCCTCAAGGATATTTTCTATTATTAATTTTGTATTGCCGTACGGATTTAATGTTTTCAGAGGATGATTTTCATCAATTGGATAATAATCGGGTTCTCCATATATTGCGGCAGTACTGCTAAAAAGCAAATTCTTAACTCCAGTAAGTTTCATGGCCGATAATAAACTTATTGTTCCTCCAACGTTATTTTCATAGTATTCAATAGGATTTAAAATTGATTTCTCAACAGACTTAAATGCTGCAAAATGAATAACTGATTGAACTTTATATTTTTTAATTAGTTTGATTAATTTATTTTTATCTCTTATATCACCAGTTTCATATTTTACTTTTTTTTTAATAATTTTTTCTAATCTTTTAACAACACTTTTCTTACAGTTGGAAAAATTGTCAAAAATAACAAAGTCTAAATTTTTTTCAGAGAGAATAGTTGCTGTATGCGATCCAATATATCCAAATCCGCCAGTTAGAAGAATGCAGCTCATATTGAATTTAATCTACACAATTTTAATCTAATATACATCAAAACTTTTTTAAAAAAATTATTTTTCTATTTTTTCTTTAGAAAATAGATCTTGAATAATTGCAGACGGTTGATATCCAGAAACAATTTTTTCCATAATTTTAATAATTTTTTTTGCATCATTGTCCAATATAAATTTTTCTAAGTTAACTAAATTAGGACTTAGTATTTCCCATCTTAAAAAGTCTTCTCTAGCCTTAAATATCTTTGGATGTATTGTCAAACTTGGATTATTTCCAATTAAAAGCTCTTCATATAACTTTTCACCAGGTCTTAATCCAGTTATTTCGATTGATATATCGCCTTCTGAATTTTTATCTTCTTTCAATTTTAATCCCGATAGATTTATCATTTTCTTTGCTAAATCAATAATTTTCACCGATTCTCCCATATCTAAAATAAAAACATCTCCTCCATCTGAAATTGCACTCGCCTGAATAACTAACTCAGCGGCCTCTTTTATTGTCATGAAGTATCTCGTAACATCTGGATGAGTTAAAGTGATCGGCATCCTATTCTTTATTTGTTTTCTAAACTTAGGTATTACTGAACCAGAAGAATCCAAAACATTCCCAAATCTAACCATAGAAAATTTTGTTATTTCTTCACTTGATTTATTATCATAGAGAGCTTGCAAAATCATTTCTCCAAGTCTTTTACTTGCGCCCATAACACTTGTCGGTCTAACGGCCTTATCAGTTGAAATAAAAACGAAATTGGATACTTTACTTTTTATAGAAGCTTCTGCAATAACTAAGGTTCCAAAAACATTATTTTTTAATCCTTCTGCAAGATTCTGTTCAACAATTGGAACATGTTTATAAGCAGCCGCGTGATAAATCGTATCGGGTTTCCATGTATTTAACAAAATACTAATTTTCTCTTTATCTTGAATAGATGCAAGTATTGGGATAATTTCTAAATTTTGATCATTTCGAAGAGTTTCCAACTCATTCAAAATAGAATAAAGTGAATATTCATTAGAGTCTAATAACAATAATTTCTTAGGTTTTATATTTAATATTTGTCTACATAATTCACTACCTATTGAACCTCCAGCTCCAGTAACTAAAACAACTTTTGATTTTATATTTTTTTGCATTAAGGCTTTATCAGGCTCAACTTTATCTCTACCTAAAAGTTCATCAATTTCTAATTCAACCAAGTCAGATTTGACAATATTACCCTTAGCAAGGTCTGAAATATTAGGTAATGTTCTTATTAATAAGTTATATTTGCTTACTCTTTTAATTATTTTATTTCTTTTAATAGATTTCATTTTTGGCAACGCTAAAAAAAGATATTTTATATTTTTATTTCTTACTAAAAAATCTAAATTTTTAGCTAAATAAATTGGTTTTCCTCTTAGTACTCTTCCATTTTTTAATGGATCATCATCAATAAAACCAACTACTTTAAAGGAATTATTATCTTCTAAAGCAATTGATAATTGTCTCCCCGAATGTCCTGCACCATAAATAATAGCTCTTGGTAATTTAGATTCTTTTAATCTATTTTTGTATAAATTTCCAATCCAATAACCTACAAATGCTCTTGAACATCCAACAGCAAAGAATAACAATATAGGCTGTATTAAACCTATTGTTCTTGGAATATCCTTAAAGCTTAAAAAAGTTATAAAAAAAGAAAATAAGAAACCGTAAATAAAAATTGATTTAGAGACTGTTAATAAAGCTGGCCAACCAGAATATCTAAAAATAATTCTATATAAACCACTAAAGTAAAAGACAGGTATTGCAAATACTACTGATGCTATCATAGGTAAAACCAAGACATTATCAAAAGGGAAATACCCTATTCTTAGATAGAAAGATATCCAAACTGTTGAAACACATAAAAAAATATCAACTAAAATTGAGATAATGAGTTTCTCTGTTCTTGGCAAATCCAAGAAAAATAATTTAGTTTTATGAAATTTTTTATTCATTAATCAAATAAAACATTTGAATTTCTATTAAAAATAATGTTACATAGAACAAGGATCAAAGTTTTCTATCTCCTATTTTTTTTGCAGGAATTCCCCCAACAATTGAATAAGGTTCAATATCTTTTGTAACTACTGCACCAGCGGCGATAATAGATCCTTCTCCTATTGTACAGTTTGGCAATATCACGCAGTTAGAACTCACCCAAACATTATCCTCAATAATAATCTCACCACTTTTCATGCCTTGGTTAATGATTGGAATACTAGGATTTTCGTAATTATGATTGTTATTTCTTACGACAACATTTGGGCCAATTAAAACATTTTTTCCAATTAAAATTTTACCTATACCTCTAGCATTTATCATTACATTAGAATTGAAAGAAACATTTCCACCAATTTCTACAAAACTAGTTTCGCATGCATAAATTTTACAATTAAGTCCAAAATAAGAATCTGAACTTAATCTTACATTTTTAGGGAATTCTACTCTAAAGCCAGTTTCAAATCTGGTATTGGAAAATTTATTTTTAGATCTATTTTTAAAATAAAAATTTCTCAAGAAATTACCTATTCTTCCAGGCGAATACATTATAAAGAATTCCAGCCAATCCTTTAATTCTCTTAAAATTGGGAAAAATATATTCATTAAAATACTAAAAATTATTTTTAAATTTTTTTAAAAATTTTTTTAAATTTAAAAAATAAAAAATAAAATTCAAAAAAACATAATTAGGAGATCTCAATATATTCCTATTGGAAACTATATATTTTTTATTTTTTAACAAAACTTTAAAAAGATCAATATATGATCTAATCATTTTTGAAGATTTATTTGGATAATCCTTAATCTTTAATTTGTAATAAGAATATTTATCGATCATTCTCTCTAATGCTTTTACGAAATCAGTATCTTCAAAAGATATTCCAAATTCTTTGCAATATTCTGGAAGAGCTCCGCTATTTTTATAAACTATAGGTAGTCCACAAAGTATTCCTTCTATATGATGCATCCCAGCAGGTTCATTGATTGATGCGGTAACGTAGATATGATGACTAGAAAGTTCTCTAGACAATGATTTACCATTGAGAGGTAGGATATGTTTTGAATTTTTAAAATTAAAATTTTTAGGAAGATTGCCAATATAAGTAAATTCTATTCTTTTACTCCATTTTTTATGAGAGAGCATATTATCAATTCTTTTATAAATATCAAAACCTTTCATTTTATTTCCACTCCAATGATGAGTGACAAGTCGTAATTTTTCTTCTTTATTCCATTCACTATTTCCAAAATCATTAAATATTTCCTCATCTGCTCCATTCATAATTACAGATGATGAATTATTTTTATTATAAATATTTAAAGACTTTAACCAAGAAGAAATAAAAACATTATGATCAGCAAAGTAATTAGCAAGCCTTAGTAAAAAGTTCATATGTTTTGTATTTTTTCTCTCATCACATTCATTAATTCTATGAACAACAATTGCATTCTTATTTACAAATAATAAATACTTAAAAATATCAAATGAACCAAAATTTATTTCTCGATTATATGACCTTGGATCGATCATTAAAATAATATCAATATCTTTATCTTTAAGATCATAAACAACTTTATAACCCTCATCGTTTGCAGCTTTTACTAATGATTTAGTAAATTGATTCCCTCCTCCCCATGATCCCTTACGAGGTTTGTAATTAATAGAAATTTTCAATTACTTATACCAAACAAATAATTTTTAAGATGATTACACATTTTCAATGAATTAAATTTTGAACTCACTAAATGTCGACCACCTTTCCCAAGAGATTCTCTAAGATCTATATCATTTACTAAAGTTTTTACTGAATTCTTTAAATCTAATTGATTACCAGATCTAATAAAAAAAATATTTTCTTTATGCTTCATTAAACTTTCATCCCATATTCCTTGTACTTTTGTTAGAACAACCGCCTTAGAGCAACTCATGGCTTGTAGACATGTGCTTTGCCCAGAAGGCTGTAATGTTTGTTTTAAAGGAATAATTATAAATTCAGAATTACAATATAGATCTCTCATCTCTTTATCATTTAAAGTTTTAGAATGCCAATTACCCTGAATAACTTCAATGTTTTTCTTTAAATTAATAATTGGCAATGAAGAAATAATTTTTAAATTTGGGAAACTTTCTTCCCAAGAATTTATTAATAGTTCCCAATCTCTTGCTAAATCATTACCTACAGCAAGTACATAGTAATCATTATTCTTTATCTTCTTTTTAGGTAACCAAAATTCCGTATCAACTCCAAAAGGTAAATACCCAATTTTAGATTTATAAAATAAGTTTTTTAAAAATTTATATTCTGATTTTGAAAGTGTTAATAATTCAATCTTCTTGAAAATATAGTGAAAAATATATAATTTTAAAAAATTAGGTTTTTTCTTAAATAATCCCATGTAAATAAATACTATTCTAGACTTAACTAAACCAAGGGATTTTAGAAAAGACAAAGTAACACCTATACTATTTGTGGTACAAATAACTATATTTGCCTTATTAATTTTTTTATAAGTTTTATTTAATAAAAATTCTAAAATCAATTTAACTGGTAAATTAAAAAATAATTTAGAAGAAAAATTGAATATTCTTATAAAAAAATTATTTTTTATGCGAAAAGAAATATCTATTTCTTCTAAAAGACTTACTTTGTAACCTTCTTTTTCGAGATCTTTATAACCATAAAAAAACTCTGAAGGAAATTTCAAATTATCTTTTAGTCTATCTTTTCTCCCTTTTTTATATAAAAATAGTATTGAGATTTCTTTATTTTTTTTCAAATTCATAACTTCAAATATTTTTAATAATATCTTGTCTCTTTTACATTGTAATTGTTAAGATTTACTTTTTAAAAAACAAATTACTATAATTATAGTTTTCTTTTAATTTGTGAAGATAAAGGCTTCCATTTTTAATTTCATATGGCTTATAAGAATACTTCGACATTAAAAAATCAATAAGTTTTCTACTTGAAATGACCCCATTTATTCCAAGATCCCCAAGTTCTATGCATAGCAATGGATTCATTTTCGAAAGTATATTATCCATACCCTTTAAAACTTGGTATTCTGAGCTTTCAGCATCAATTTTTATAAGTTTAGGAATAATATTGAGATCTCTTACATAATCATCTAGTCTCATTGTTTTTACTTTTCTCTTTTTATAAACTTTTGAATAGTTTTTTTTATCCCTTGAATCATTGATAGAGTTAAAAGCTGAGGAAGAAAGACCATAATCATTTAAAACAATTTCTGTATCTAAATCCCAAATAGCATTGTTGTTAATAAAAATATTTTCCTTAGTATTGACATTATTTTTTAAAACTAAAAAAGTACTTGGCGTAGGTTCAAAAGAATGAACTGAACCCCTTTCCCCAACAATATCAGCCATTAATAATGAAAAAAACCCAAAGTGAGCCCCAATATCTATTAAACAATCTCCCTCAGAAGCAAAATTTATTATAAAACTCGCTACAGATTCTTCAATAAATCCAAATCTTCTAATATCAGAAGAAACTACTTCTGGAAGTACAATATTCATTTTTTTACCCCAAAATGTTTTTGTTTTAATTGAAAAAAATGAACCCTGCTTTCGAAGAAAAGAGCAGAAAAGAGTTTGAATAAGCATATCTGGATTAAAAAATAATCTTGAGATAAAATTTTTACTCGTTATTTGCTTTTTTCTCTTAACCGATGCATTTAAAAGTTTTTGAAATATAATTTTTTTCATTTAAAAAAAAACTTTATTAAGACAAGACAATTATTTTTTAACTTTAGTTCAAACTGTTTTCAAACAATTAAAACTAACTGGAATATTAGTAATTATTAAAATTATTAAAAGCAAATTATAAAATACTTGGTAGTTTTGATTAAGTTAGTCTGTAGTATATTAATTAATAAATAATTTATAAACTTAATTAATATTATAAAAGTGCTAGAGAATTCTTCAATTTTAATTACTGGTGGTACAGGATCATTTGGACAGTCATTTGTTCCAATGACTCTTAAAAAATATAATCCAAAAAAATTAGTCATATTTTCAAGAGATGAAATGAAGCAATGGGAGATGAGTAACTCTTATCCTAATGATGAAAGAGTTAGATTTTTCATTGGTGATGTCAGAGATAAAGAAAGATTAAATAGAGCACTTGATGGCATTGAATACGTTGTTCATGCAGCTGCAACAAAAATAGTTCCTATTGCGGAATATAATCCTTTTGAATGTGTAAAAACAAATATTAATGGAGCTACAAATCTTATCGACACATGTATTGATAGAGGAGTAAAAAGGGTTATCGCTTTATCAACAGACAAAGCGAGTAGCCCTGCAAATTTATACGGAGCAACGAAATTAGTTTCTGATAAATTATTCATAGCAGGAAATTCATATTCAGGAAGTCATAATACAAGATTTTCGGTGGTTAGATATGGCAACGTAATGGGTTCAAGAGGATCTGTTATACCTTTTTTCATTAAACAAAAAGAAAAAGGATTTTTCCCTATTACTGACGAAAGGATGACAAGATTTATGATTTCCCTGGAAGAGGGTGTTCAATTAGTATGGGATGCATTCGAAGATATGATAGGAGGTGAGATTTATGTAAAGAAAATTAAATCGATGAAAATAATAGATATTGCGAAGGCAATTGATCCAAATAAAAAGCAAGTAATCGTGGGAACAAGACCCGGGGAAAAACTACATGAGCAGATGATAAGTATAGAAGACTCTCCTTATACATATGAATTCAAAAATCACTATAAAATTCTGCCAGCAATTAATAATTGGTCTAAAGATCCTAGAAGAATAAGTAATGGGAAACTAGTTTCTTCTGATTTTGTTTACTCTTCGGAGAGAAATAATGAAATAATGTCGATAGAATACTTAAGAGAATGGATTAATCAACATAAAGATAAATTATGAATAGTAAATTTATTCCGTATGGTCGTCAAGATATAGATGATGAGGATATAAATAATGTAGTCAAAGTTCTAAAGTCTGATTTCATAACTCAAGGACCAACTGTACCTTTATTTGAAAATCTTTTAAGTAAATACACTCATGGAAAATATTCTTTCTGCCTAAATAGCGCTACTTCAGCCCTTCATTTAGCTTGTTTGTCATTAGGTTTGAAAAAAGGCGATATTGTTTGGACTAGTCCCATTAGTTTTGTTGCATCAGCTAATTGTGCTTTATATTGTGGAGCAAAAGTTGATTTTATAGATATTGATCCATTTTCTTATAATATGTCTGTAAAAAAATTAGAAGAGAAACTAATAAATGCAAAAAAAGAAGGAGATTTACCAAAAATCGTAATCCCAGTACATCTCTCAGGTCAATCTGCTGAGATGATCAAAATCAAAGAATTAAGTAAGGAATTTAATTTTAAAATAATTGAAGACGCTTCCCATGCATTAGGAGGATCTTATAAAAATGAAAAAATTGGATCTTGCAAATTCTCAGACTTAACTGTATTTAGTATGCATCCTGTAAAAATGATTACGACAGGAGAAGGTGGAGTAATTACAACAAATAATAAATTAATCGCAAAAAAGATTAAATCCCTTAGATCACATGGCATAACAAAAGACACATTAGATATGACCAAAGTTCCTGATGGGCTTTGGTATTATGAACAACTAGAATTGGGTTATAATTACAGAATGCCAGACATAAATGCGGCTCTAGGAATCACTCAGTTAGATAAATTAGATAAATTTGTTTCTAAAAGAGAAGAAATAGCAAATTATTATGACAAAAATTTAATAGACTTACCATTAAAGACTCCCCATCAAATACCTAATTGTGTTTCTTCAAGGCATTTGTACATTATAAGAATAGATAATAAGCATTCTAAGTTTAAGCATAAAGATATCTTTTCAAGATTGAGAGATTCTAATATTGGAGTTAACTTGCATTATATTCCAATTCATTTACAACCTTATTTTCAAAACCTTGGATTCATTAAAGGTCAATTTCCTGAGGCTGAAAAGTATTATGAAGAAGCAATTAGCCTTCCAATTTTTACAAAACTCACTAAAAGGGAGCAAGATTATGTAATTGACACATTAAGAAAACTAATTATATGAATAAAATTTACATTAAGCTTGCAAAAGGAAATAGTAAAAGAATCAGAGATATAAGACCAAAATAATTTAAACTTATCAATAAGTTAATTGATCATAAAAATACAATATTTTTTACAGAAGATAGCTATAAGTTCGGCATTAAAATAATAAAATTTATTTCAGGTGAATGAATTGTCCTCACTTTATTCAAAAATTAATAATAATTACTAACTGGTTTAGAAAATTACGGAATTGGTTTTAAAGTTCCTCAATATTTGGAATAGGTTGATTTCCCTGAAATAAATATATATGTTAAAGGTTTATTAGAGATTAATGTATAAGAAAAGAAGATTTTTAAGAAAATGAAAGAGTAATAGAGACTAAATCATCTAATATTGCATATTGCATTTAAAAAATGATAATTTGTTTAAAAATGTTTTATCAAAAAATAGAATAGAAAATCTAATTATGTTGAGTAAAAATACTTCATCATAAAACTTAGAGGTATTAATTTTTTAAAACATAAGTATTCTGAATATGTTGCAAATCTAGATATTTTATTGCTTCAATTAAAATTTGATTTTTAGGATTTACATTAATTATGAAGAATTCACTTCTTATAGATTTAATGGGTTTTAATGGTTTATGCATATTAAGTATTTCCCTCAAACAATTTATATATATTTTTTTATTTGATTTAAAAGTATATATGCCAATTACATTTTCATGCGTGATATAAATCACTCCAATATAATTTTTAGATTTTTGAATTAAATACCAAAATCTATAAGGATGATTAATCACAAAATTCTTGTGATCTTTATATTTAGTTAATTTATCATTACTTATATTATATTTTCTTTTTCGAAGAATTATAAATAAATAACGGATATGATTAATATTACTAGGGTTAACTTCAATAAAATTTAAACACAAATTTATTCCCTAATAAACTAGTAATTTATATCGTAAAACATATCAATATACTTTTCAATTTCTTCTTAAAATTCTTTAATAATTATATAAGAAAATATTATTTATAAATAACTTTTATTATGTATAAAGTTTTTTTATTTACTCAATTTAGGAATTATAAAAATACATAAATTATTTTTGATATTAAATTTTTTTGTATATTAAATCAGCAAGTCTTTTAGATACATTTCCATCGGAGTATGAAAAATACTTTTCAATTAATTTTTTTCTTTCTAAAGCAGAAAAATTATTATATTTAATTTTCTTTGATTCTCTTATGATTCCTTTTTCGAGCGTTTCAAAAAACATCTTTTTGCTAGAACAAATATCTAAGCATTTTTCATTCGCTAGAGGTAATAAAGTATTTTCTATTTCCTTATAAAAATCTCCCCAGGCTGTATATATTATTTGGTTAGAGGTATTCATAGCCTC